>Ga0123357_10004396_pt1 | contig 16538 bp, 12 predicted proteins | sample TergutEmb28metaG_FD_89873 | JGI IMG/M metagenome (GOLD analysis project Ga0123357, IMG submission 89873) | Embiratermes neotenicus P4 segment gut microbial communities from Petit-Saut dam, French Guiana - Emb289 P4 | ecosystem: Host-associated > Arthropoda: Insects > Digestive system > Gut ... | reverse complement strand
CCTCGTTGGACACCCCAACCCCCTTCTGAGACCACTCACCGCACCACCACCGCCTCGCAGACTGAAGAGGACTTGGACACTCGACGCTCACACCTAGCTAGGGCTGCTGGGCCCAAGCAGGACGCACGACTACTGCCAGCCAAATAGCCTATAGGAAAAGCATTATATACATTTCCTAATTGCTATGAAATACTAATAAAAAAAACAAAAAAAACATACATATACGGCGTGGCATGTTGACAAATATAAAATTACATTCAAATTTGTTATCAATCACTGGACTAATGAAATCTTTTTGCGTATTGTAGTTTCCTCTGGCGAACATCATTAAATTAACTTGTGATAATTTTCATTGACATATCCCATTCTGGTCAACAAAAATGTATAATATTATTCAGTGTAAAATTGATTATTGTATTAGTAAATTGATTTTAATGATGTTGGTCTAAAAAGCTGTAGTGAGGAAAGTATTTACGCATTTTAATTCACCATAGAAGTCAGCTGAGCAGGGGAAGCAGCAGAAGAATGTCAAATTTTCGCCGAAACAGTTATTGTCACACACACCCGCCAAATATTTATATATGCAAAGTACGTAATTTATTAAATAAAAATGTATGAATCAACTCTAAACACCAGTTCCAACATTAATTATTATTTTTAATTTAAAACGCTGCACTTTAACACAGCAATTACAAGTTATTGAAAAAGTTAAACTTAATGTCTTTATTTACAACTGAGTTTTTGAAGATTTTAGTTAGGCTAGTGGGATTTTTGTTGGCGTTTTCTGTTTGTTACTTTATTAATTCTGGGAAGAATTGAAGTGATAGCCAAACGGAGACAGCCAGAATGTTTCGTTTTAAGCACAGTCATAGCAGAAAATGCAGTTTCGCAAAAATACATGGTAGCAAAACAAAAAAGAAATCCCATTGTTATTTGATGTAAATTTGGATATTCATTTTTCATTATTATCCAGAATTTCGAATTATTAATAGAAATAAAAGTACTTTCCAGTTCTTTGTCCGATGATAATTCAATAAATGGAAGGGTTTCTTAATAAGAAATAGCTGCCTCTTTGTGTTCAACAAAAGGGATCATAACTCACATATTTTGCCTCCGGGGATCCTCATTTTCGGGATAGAACAATATCTTCAAGTGATCTGCAATAAGGTCTGAAACTGAATTCTGTGAATGCAAATCATCTGCTTCCATAATACTATCTGAGTATGACTGAAACATTCATTGTTTTTTTTTATTTCTTGTGAAGAATTTTAACCCTTGTTTCACCAAGCGGTATACCAGGGATATTTACAGTATTTTACAGCTTGAGTGTTTTTAGCCTTGTTTTTGTAGCTGTGTTACTCTGGAGTTGTAGTTGTAGCGCCGGTGTTTACGGGATCTGTTCTTGTTTTGATTGTTCTTGTAGCATGTTGAAGATGGCTTTGAAGAACCTGGAGACTTCGACTGTGTTTATGTGGTATTTCATTATCAGGGGAAGGGGGAGGTTTCGTAGTAGACTACTGTTGGACGTTCTTTATAAAGTAGGCTGCATTCCAGCATGAGATGTCGTCCATTTGTTCGGATTCTTCAGGACAAGTACAATGTAATGTGGGTACCTTTTTCATTTTATGGAGGTATGAGCGAAAACAGCCGTGGTTTGAGAGCAGTTATGTGAGAAAGTGATTTGGCAAGAGTGGGAGGGCCAGTCTATGGAAGATGGTGAGAATGAGTGATTTCGTGTAGGAGGCTTTTGAGGAGTTTACATATGTTGCGTCCCAGATTTTGGTGTAGTATTCTTCCAATAGCTGCCTCCCTCTGGACACTGGTAGTGCGTCGTAAGTTATGGTGGTAATGTAGCTCGCTATTGCTCGGGCCAAGTAATCTGCCCTCTCGTTTCCTTCCAGGCTTTGGTGCCCTCTTATCCAGTGGAAGGTGACCGAGGTGACCGTAATTAGATCGATTGTTTTCCTTCTGATCTCGACTGCTAGGGGGTGGATAGCCTGTTTATTAGCAATGGCGAGTAGTGCCGCATTTGGATCGGCAATTATCGCGTAGGAGTAGGATTTTATCCGTTGTCTCCGGACCCAGTCCACTGCTATGCCAATGCCGCGGAGTTCGGCTTGCAATACTGTGCATGCGATGTTTAGTCGCTGGGTTCCTATATAGATTTCTCTGGAGTTTTGACCGCAACCATGCCTGCCCCTACGTGGTGTTCTGTTTTGGAACCGTCTGTGTAGATGGAGACCTCTGCTGTACCTTCCGTGTCTGTCAGTTCTACATGTATGCAGCTGTCAATTGGGTGAGTTCCGCTCATTTTGGTGGGTGTTTCAATTCTCTTTAGCAGGGCTATAACTGCGTTCGTGCGTGGGTTGGGCTCTGGTGATTGCTCTTTTATCTTTATATAGGTTTAGTGTTTGGTCTATGGGCATTATCCCTGCGATTGCTGAGAGTGCCTCTAGTGATACTGTTCTGTAGGCTTTCGTTAAGAATAGAAGGAAGGATCTCTGGATTTGTTGCAATTTATTTTCTGCACGTTTGGATATTGAACTGTGCCATACCTCTGCCGCGTATGTGATAGTGGGAAGGATGGCGTATTTGTATATTGTTACTAAGTTGGCATACTATAAGCCTCATGTGGCTTTGGAACAACAGGCAAGGTTGCTGCGAATGTGTAGTAGCTTATTTTCTAGGTATTGTGTGTGGGGAAACCAGTCCATTTTGCTGTCTAGCATGATTCCCAGCTATTTCATTTTTGTGGCAACCTTTAGTCCCTATGGCTTTATTTCGGGATGGTTATTGTATGTGTCACTGTTTCTTATACACATAGGCGTTAGTGTCGTTTTGTCTTTGGAAATCTCTAGCTTGTGTCTTTTGCACCAAACCTCTACGGCGCGGAGTGTGTTCAACACCGTTGTGAGGACTGCTGTGTCGGAGGGGTCTTGTGCCATCAGCAGGATGTCATCTGCGAAGTTTATGATTTCTATGTTTGGTACCTTGGTTAAGACTGCAATTAGATCACTAATGATAATGTTCCAGAGTGTTGGACCCGAGACCGATCATTTCGGGCATCATCTGGTGACTCGTTTAGAGCTCGTCGCGTCTCCTAGTTTGATGTATGCGGAGCGGTCTTTTAAGAAATCCTTCACAATACAGTAGAAGTTTTTTGGACATTTTAGTTCCCAGAGTCTGGCAAGGATTCCGGGGTGCCAGGCGTTATTGAAGGCTGCTTCAATGTCTAGTGCTAATAGATAACACTTTGATCCTAGTTGTCGGCCTCGGCGGGCAAACTTTATAACCGATTTTATTGCATCCGCTGTGGACCTGCCGGATGTAAATCCGTATTGTTGTGGTGCAATTTGCTCGGTGGATTCCAAAAAATGGTTGAGCCTCCCAATCACCAATTTTTCCAGACATTTGCCTGGGATTGACAGCAGACTGATGCCGCGACAACCTTGTGCCGTGTGGAGTTTCTTCTTGTCCGTTTTTGGGATGGGTATTATCCTAGTCCTTTTCCATAGTTTAGGGTAGCCTCCTAGCTTTAGACATGTGTTAAATATGGTAAGCCACAGTGTGGGTAAAACGTTATGTAGTCCTTTTACTATAGTTCCGTCAATTCCGTCCGGCCCGGGACATTTTTTATCCTGTAAATGTTTTATGGCTTTGTCTACTTCGTAGTTCTTAGAGTCTGGTACTGTCTGGGATTTCTGATCCTGCTACTTGTGTCCTAGCGTTCTTTTGTTGTGTGCTGTCTTGTGCTATAGGGTCGTCGGGGAGGAATTTATGGAGGAGTGCGTTTGCCGTCTTTTTTGCCGATGTAGATGTCGTCCTATTCGGGAGGGTGAGTGAGGAGGGGGCTTAGTGCCTTGTGAAGTCCGCTTTACTCCTTTTGTACACTTTCCATGGCGAGCTTCTGGCGTTTTCGGTACAAAATTCCTTCTAGGAGTCCTGTTTCGCCTTTAAAATTTCTGTTCTGCATCGGTTTTTAAGTTCCTTGTATCGATTACTGCAAATCTCTCTGAGGGCCGGGTTTTTGCATCTTTTAACTCTGCGTTTTAATGGGTTTACTAGTTTTCTTAAGGTGTTTAGTTTCGGAGACCACCATGGGACGTATTTTGATTTCGGTAGGAATGGTGGAAATCTTGCTTTGTTTATTTCCTCCAGCTCGTTCCAGATTGTTGTAATAGTTGTGCCAAGTTGTTCTTTTGTTGCGGACTTGCTTACGAGGTCATCTCATTTTTGTTTGTGTTGTATAACCTTTTGTTGTAACAAACTCCAGTTACCTACTTTGGTGGCAATTTTTCTTGTTGGATGGGTAGCTGCTAGGCTGGAGGGCGTAGCGTTGTTGTTAGTCGCCATGCTGAATAATATAAGGCTGTGGTCTGATAGTGTGTTTTCTTCGCTGATTCTCCAGTCTTGAATTTTATGTGCCTATTCAGTAGAAGAAGCTGTGATGTCGATCCAGCTTTCTCCTGTCGGCCCTGAGTAAGTAGGTCCATCCTTTACATTTATTGTGAGTAATCCCTGCGAAGAAAAGAAGTCCACTAGCACTCTGCCCCTGCTGTCGGTGATTGGGCTATGCCATAAATTGTGTTTCCTGTTGGAGTCCAGTCCCCAGATGAAGTTTTTGTGTTTTTCCGTGGTGAGAAAAGTCTCGATGAGTGTAAGGTCTTGTTCGAGCGTTTCGTAAGGAGGGAGGTAAGAGTTAGCTATGTGGATTGGGTGGGCTGAGGTTGTTACTACAATTGTGTTGTCCGGGTTTCAGTATTGGTGAAGGAATATAATGTTATGGCTTATGTCCCTTCTGATGAATAAAGATTCTCTAGAGTTTCTGTTGGAGTGAGCAAATAGAGCTGTGTAGTCTGTGGGGATGTAACGGGGTTCCCCCATATAGCAGTATGGTTCCTGGATGATTAAAATATCTACTTTATTTTCGTGGGTGTAGAAAGAGAGAGAGAGATTCGCCATAGCTGTTTTGCAGTGGTGGGCGTTTATCTGGGCGAATGTTAGGGCGGCAATTTCTAGTAGTCAGTCTTGCTTATTATTAATGCCGCTATCCTGCGCAACCTCGGGCACTCTTTGCTGAAGACGCTATGGTTAGTGTTTGTTCCAATGTATTAACGTGTAAACCACTATATTTAGTCAACACAACAGTAAATATAGTGATTTACACGTTAATACATTGTTATATATATATAGTGTTTGTTTTCTTGTTTTCATCGTGTCCGTAAGTGTTGGCTTTAGCGCAGTTGGAGCAGTGTATCAAGTGTTTGGTGCCACAGTCTTTCCAGTAGTGGTCTTCTGCGCAGAGAGAACATTTTTGTTGCTTTTGACAAAACCTGGCAGTATGTCCGAATCCAAGGCATTTGACGCATCTAGTTACAGCGACGAATTCTTCCACTCTGCACGTGCTCCATTGGAGCTTTATTTTCTTAAGGGCAAGTAGCTCTCTGCGCAGATTAGGGCTGACTTCAATTACAACATGCCTTGAGTCTTCAAAGCTCCTTTTAGTAAATTTTGTATGAAGTATGGAGTCTTCCAAGTGAATCAGATTATTTTGTTGAAGGATAGTATTTTTGATAATTGCATCTTCTACATCCTTGGGTACGAACGATAATAATAGGGACGGGAGCTTCTTTTTAGGGCGGCCCACGTTTAAGGTGCTCAATTTGCTTAGTCCCTTCTCTAGAATGTCGCGGTCCGTTTCGGTTTTGCATTCCACGAACAAGGCGTCATTCGATAGGTTTTTGATTTTGCTTACTCCAAGTTGCAGCGCCTTGGGGTCCACCGCTTCCTTTATTAGTCTTTTTGTTTCTTGTGATGACGTTTTGGAGTCTGCCGCTTTAACAATTAGCGCATGGGTTGTGGATGGGGCGTCACTAGGTTGCACCACTGTACGGTCCTCTTTAGGCCAGTTGGTTATAGTGCCACGAGATGTCGCTGGTTGTTCACTAAACAAGCGTGCCTTGTCCTCGTTTGCTTTTAATGCTTTTCCCAGTGTACTTCACAAGCCTACGAACATGCCGGTAAGTCTATTTAGCATGCAGTCCATCTCACTTACTGCGTGCATGACTTCTTCCTTTATCGTTTTGTCCATGTTGCTGCCAGACTTCAAGGCCTGTTTCACCTTACTAGATGTTTACAGATGTCCGCTACTAGCAAACTTCTTCCGCCATCTTGAACGGTTGAACATTCATTGTTTCCTTCTGCAGTCATATTAAGCCAGAGTTTGAGTTTCTTTTTGAGTGATTCGATCTTTTTCCAAGCATTAAATATAGTTGTATCAGGATCTTGAATTTTTAAATTCAACTCGTTTATGTAAGCAAATCTATCGCATAGATATGCCAGCCTGGCTACCCATTGTTTATCCTGGAAATAATGGGACAGGTCACATTTCTTATCAATTACAAACAGCTCAGCTTTCTTTCGGAGTTCATATACGTCCATGAGAACTTCACCGTGGGGCAGCCAACCAACTGCCGAATGGAAAAGAAGATTTTGATGATCAGAGCCCATTTCATCGCAAAATGCTTTTAACAGCCTTGTATTAAAACACAGCTATTTTATATAATTAATCACTTTAACAGATTGAGACAGGACTTCATTAAGCCCAGGTGCCTTTTTTTGCCTATGAATATAGCAATTCGTTGACAATAATTTATTATCAGCCATATCTTTAATTTTAGTGACTAAACTTGAATTTCTATCTGTAAGACAGACAGCGCCGTCAGTACAAACTCCATTGCAATTTATCCATTCGAGTCCTCTATCTTCAATGAAACTATTTAAAACTTTAAACATTTCACTGCTGGTAGTGTGCGTAAGTAAATCAGAAACACTTAAAATGTCTTCCTTATGTCACTTTCATCACAGTCAATATATCGCACATACGTAGGTAGAATGCCGTTGTTCTGAATATCTGTACGAGTAGATTCGTCGAGTTGTAATGAAAATAATTACGATTTTTTTAATTTCTGAAAAGAATTACGTTTCTGTATCTCTTGCCATATCATACATCCGCCTTTCAAACTGCGTCATTCGACAAAGGGATGTTTTTCATTTTACTTGCCGCAGACTGGCCTAATACTGCATTACAAGCAGCAAACACAGAAGGCCAATAGAATGCGTTTTTTTTTTTTTTTTTTACATTTAGCTGTCTGTAATGATGTTAAATAGGAGGCCGTCAGAAGTGAAGTGTCAGTGGTTGAAACATGGGAAATCTTTCCCTTTTCTATTTTAAATGCATCTCTTTTACGCATAAAGATTTCATTGGGTTTGTCGAATAGATCGAAATGTTTTGTGTTGAGATGTCGGATAGATCGCGATGGCTTCATAGCTTCATTTCCCAAAACAGTAGCACAAATGACACCTTGAGTTCGTGGCAATTGGTAAGCGTCAGGGCATTGTATGAAACCAAATTTTAGGTACCTCTCCATGTACTTACGGGTGAATGCAGACTCTTTCATCTGTGTGCTGGTAGTTTTCCCCTCCTTTTGTACGTCTTGGAGATTGCTCGCATTTGTTGTGTCACAGACATCTTCAATACGAGATTTCTTAACACCGAAATTAAACAAATCTTATACTTTATCTCTTATTCGTATTAAAATTTAAATCTATAGGCCTATTAAATTTAAAAAAATCACGGCACTCGGGTTTCGAGACAAGCACTTACACGCTGCAATGCGAACTTGCGAAGGAACGGTATTCAGTATTACCAGATGTGAGAACCGGATGCAGACTGCCTTGATCTTCAGTTTCAGTGGGAAATTTTTCTTTATACTTCCTTGCTGATTGGTGACTGACATTTGTAACACAGATGCTATTTCATCCAGTTGTGAGAACAGAGGATAAGCCGTCTATTGTTGTAATCGGCTTGACGGCTATATTTTGATCGGCCATAAACAGCGATACTCCCTTTCCCGAATGTTGAAAGTTTCGAAGTGTGAAAATTCCATATAATTCATGATTACGTTCATGGTAAAAATACGCAGCTTGGTCACTGATTTTTGTTACACATACGTAATTTAGGCGTTCTGGGACTGAACTTCTCGACAAATTCACGAATATTATTTTCCTCAAAATATTCCCACTATAAAATATTTATTTATTATAAGTGCTTGGGAAACTAAAATGACAAATTCCAGGAGAACTTCTCGCGACCAGGTATAATTTGGGTCAAGGTCCGGTACCGGGCCGCTGCCTGGCGGTTGAGAAACACTGGTCTAGCGTCAATGCTAAAAGTGAGTGTGTATACGAAGAGATCAACTCAGCACTGTGTGCTCTCATGGTGTCGACTGAGAATTCTTTGTAGTATATGAGGATTAGGCCTATTCATTAAAATAATATTTAATTTAATAATTTATAAAATTAATTTTTATTGTCTCAAACTAAAATTAAATACATTGCAGATTATGCCTTTAGTTTATATATTGAAGGAAATATAATTTGGTAAATTTTATATTTTTCTCATCCTTTAACTTCCACAGATAGCTTTAATACACTCCGCTTGGTGTATTCACTACTTCTCACATTATTGTAATTAATTTCACCGTAATGTTGATGTTATTTGTGGTAGAATTGGGAAAAATAATTCCCTATGTGGATGCGCACCGTATGGTAGGATCACGAAGTATATCGGTTCCTTATAAATGGTTATATTCTGATGTGAGACAGACAAGATGATATTAGTGAGAATGGACGGCGTTCTTTGTCAAAAAGAAAGAATATTTTCTACTACACATTTTTATTCCCGGTGGCCGTGCTGCCGAAAGCGTGGGTCTGTAACTGCTCCCTTGTTGGGATTGCAGGTTCGAATCTCATCATTGGAATGGATATATCTCTCCCACTTGTGTGTGTTTTATGTCCTCAGGTACAGTTGCCATCAATTGACAAGAGTACTCCTCAAGGGTAAAGCATGTCTGAACGTGATCGTGAAACTTCGAGAAGAAGGAGGCCCTGCCCTTCTAACGAATGTCGCCCCATGTAAAAAAAAGTAATGTTTCATATCTCAAATAATATTCCAGTCAGTAATGAGTAAGGAGTTTAGAAATCTGTCTGTACTTGCGCCAACTCTTGTCTTCTCTCAGCAGAACATCCCACTAACGTCTTCTGCTATTTAGCGACTAAGAACTCAAACGAATTTTAAGTGCATAGAATTCAGAATTGCTGTGGAGTCGTGCTATTAGTGAGTGGGTACTGGGAATGGAAGGGTGAAGGAGAAGGAGAGTTCTGCGGTCTCGATCTGTTACTGAGACATTTAATAGACAAAATTTGTCCTTAGAAACTTGAAGAAGTATACGTGCTGTGTAACCGTTCTAGAGAAGTTCTTAATTCTTTCAAGTATACAATTCAAACAAAGAGCGTTGGGTTTAATTTTGTTTACCGTACAAGAAAAATATTAATAAAGGAGCCTGATGTGTATACAGACGTACCGCGAGAGTGACAAACTGCACAACTCTAATTGCAGGTGAAAAGGTGTACAAGTGTTTGCTGTTTCGAATCTTTCTGCTGTGAATTGTTATGTGTCTGTGCAACGATTGACTTTTATGTAACATGTTATATGCTCCTTAAACTTAGAATTTCGAACCATACCACTCTATCGGAAATCCACCTGCGATAATTCTCCCGATGTAGATAGGCATATTTGTGTGAGTGTGTGCGAATTTGTGTGCGTATTGCGTGCGATCTCTTAGCGTGGTTTAATATTCTCCGAGGCTATACGGCCAACATATTTCCTGAAAAAGTATCTCACGTTCCCACTGAAACAGATTTTCTTATTGTATATCAAACGATAGAAAAAAAGATTTGCGAAATCAGGCAAGCGTAGAGAGCTTGTTGAGGGAAAGATTACGTATGTTACATCCTCATACGCTTTTATGGCATGCAGCTGGGACAAACAGAATAACTCTTCTTTGGAAATTTGTCATCAAATGCCTCCATTTCTCGCTGTACTTTAGGCCAAGTCTACGTAATAAGAGACAGACTTCCAATCTATTTTTCTCCATGCAGTGCAATGAGAAGAAAGGATTCTGAACTAATTGACAATATTGTTAATACGAGAAACTTTAGTGGTTTTTGTGGCACAGTTCTTGAATTTCATTTTCCTGACAGAATAAATCAATAAAAACAGCTATTAACATAACACAATTTACGGAATAAAAATTGAAATTAACTTATTTCTCATTTATTTGTTCAACGTTTCTTTAAAGACATTTCCTTCCCAGCCACATAACTTCTTTACTGAAGGGCACTAAATAGATGTAAGTAAAGATATTGTTCAATAATTTTGAAAATATTTCAAACATAAGTGTATCTCTCGAACTCAAAAAAAAAGAAAATAAATTACCACAAATGGCACTAACTTTTACCGCAACATTCATATTGCTTAAGCCTACCCTTTACTTCACTGTCGCCCATACTCTATTTTGTATTTAGTCAATGGATTAGACTTTAACGCCGTGTAACAGCGTAATGAACTCTTGATTCAGTAAACGGTTCCTAAGCAACTTTGAGTACATATCCTACAGAAATATGGATTAAATGTTTTTCAAACTCAACTCACCCTGTAACGCAATGTCCGGCAGTCAGTACGTGTTCGTTGTCGATTATGGAACCGCCACAAACATGTTTAAAAACGTGACCACCACTGTAGGATCTCCAGTGAATTGAAACCTAAAAACACAAAGATTAGTTCAAGGCGCATTTCTATGTTGAGTGTTTCTTACTGGGGTTTTGATTGTGTTCTTCTTGGTTATAATTTTGTTCCGTGTTTAGTCACAGCGGTACTAGAAATTTCGACGTCACGCCATCTGCCTCTCTCGACCCATACCTGTACTTACCTTCCCTCTCTCCAACTCTCGCAAAGTCAATCTCTTATATATTCCATACATTATAAGGTCTTTTGTTTGAGCGTCTGTGGGTACTCAGCGACCGGTCTTTGTGTCATCAACACCTCAACTGGAATTCGATACGGTTTTTTTTTCTCCCAAAACTATGTTTCGATGTGTGTTGCGGGTGTTTGTAGGTGTCCTTGGCTGTGTCGTGGCTAGATTTGGTTGTTAGATTGGTAACACGCAACACTGCAAATTTTTGGGTAATCTTGTGTTGGTGTTTCCTTTGTATTATTAAGTTCGTATTAGTCATTTGGTATGTTATGTATAGAAAGATCTGTCGATGGTTTTGTGTAGTGACCATAAATACTTATGTCTTGCTGTCTTCAGGCGTTCATTTAAATAAATTCTTGTATATAAACTTATTTGCTTAATCCGGTACTCCAACTTTACAATGACTGAGCCCCCCGCGAATAAAGTACGTATTTATAGACATTTTTATGGCACTGTGGCTGACAATTGATAGGGATAGGGCTGAGCAAATTATACAACCGTGAAAAATCGAATAAAGTATTTTTGAACAATTGCCCCATCAGATTAATCAATGACGCTTCGAAATAACTGGTAAGAAAGAAATCCCCGGAAAACTTATTCTCTTCTTAATTGTAACAATATTCTTTGCATATTTCTATATATGTCTGTAGATACGCTTCGTATCTGTAACTGAAGGAGTCTAGATGTTACAACTAAACTAAAGGTCTCATTTGCTGTCCCTTTCGTTTTCTTCAAACTTTTAACGGCGATTTCGTGCATCAGATCATGATGTGCAGTTCATATTATTAATCACGTGATACATTATTGTGGAGCAAATTGAAGTTGTTCTTTGGTACCTGGAATGAAATTTGATAGCAACATTTTCCCGAAACATCAGTAAATACTCTTAGTCTACAATCACTTCATGGAGTCTTGTATTTTCACCAGTACAGCTCTGAGAACCTCCAATCTATCGTGATATATGCAACATTTTAACTCTCTAAATCGTCGTGGTTACTATTCGTATCATCTCTTTGGCCCTTCTGAAAACTTCCCAAAGTCTAATTTCCACACATTTCTTTAGGTGATTTTTTAATTCTTACCTGAAAAATTATATGTTGTTTAGCATAACTGGTGATATTTTCTTTGTATTGGGGTAGCAGTGTGTTTCTTGAAGCAAAATATGAAGTTCCATAACATATATATACAACCGTATTACATTTCAAGTAATTAGAGAATTTTCCATAATTTTTGCCATTATTTTAGAAACCACTGTATTTTATTTTCGGATACAATTCGAACCCCGAAATAAGACTTCGGAAGAGAAATTCCTATTATTAGAGCACTTTTCTTCATGTAGGAGTCTTTAACAGTTAATCTACAACTTTTCACATCAATTCAACCTTTACTCTTTTTTCGTGAATTTGCATTCAGAATTTCTTAATATTACACTTGATATCAGAACCGGACTGTGAAATTCCACATCCAATTTCGTCAGAGATGCATGTTATATGAATTGTGAATTTGTCTTGATGCAGACATTGTATGTGAAATATAAAGATTTGAAATTTTTAATGTGGGCAAATGCAAGTTTCAAATTTGGACGCAAAGGGACTTTATTACGCTTCCACTGTTTGTTTTAGTAAAAATGAAAAAATAAACCCTGTGATACACACTTCTGCTATCCACCTAAAAAATACAGAACACTACTGAAATTAAGCTACTGATGTTGCAACATGTCATTGATATTACTTACCTGAAACGGCAGCTCCCCTGCAGAAGCATCTTCTCCCCCAAATATTGTGTGTCCAGAAACGTGGGTTTCATATTTATGGTCACAATTATACCCTACAAAAAGACAAGTATATTTCTGAATTAAATATTAGGAATCTAATATAATTTTAGGTTTGGAGTTCGAAAGAGTGGAACTGTTAAAATATTTGGGAACAATATTAACAAAGCAAAATTCTATTGCGTAAGAAATTATGAGCAAATTGAAGTCAGGGAATGCTTGCTAATTTTCGGTGCAGAATCATTTGTCTTCCAGTTTGCTATCCACAAATTTGAAAATTAAAATACACAGCAGTATGATAATGCGTATTTTTAGTGTTGGTGTGGAACTTTGTCGCTCACACTGATGGAGGAACGAAGGTTGAGGTTTTTCGAGGTTAGGGTTATGAGGAGGATATTTGTGCCTAAGAGGAACAAGTTGTCAGGGCAATGTAGAATAGTGCATAATGAGGAAGTTAATTATCTGTACTCTTCACCAAAATTGATGGGGTTGATAAAACTGGGAAGAATATGACGAGCGGAACATATAACGCATATGGAGGAGAAGAGAGATGAGTATAGGGTTTTGGTTGGGTAACATAAGGGAAAGAGGCAACTTTGAAGTACTCAGGCGTAGATTGGGGGATAATATTAAGTTGTACGGGAGAGTGGGCATGGAACAGATTGATCTGTCTCAGGACAGGGACAGACGGCGTGCACCTGCAGAAACTGAAATTAATTATCGCGTATAATATTGCATGGGGAAATTTTTGACTAGCTGATAACCGGTTAGATTCTCAAGACGAACTCTTCTCCATTGAGTAAGTAAGAAAGTAAGTAGGTGAGTAAGTAAGTACGTAAGTAAGTAAGTACGTAAGTAAGTACGTAATTAAATAAGGTTTGAGTTGTCACTGTATCAGGAACTTGATTAAAAACTGATTTTTTACTAGAAATTGGTCAACTTCGGTTGCAATAATTACTGCTTGATGCTATCATATGTACTTGTTGTTCCTGTGGTAACAATTACACAAATATTGTAAGAGTTTTATTTTGGTGTTGGTACCAATGTTATGTCAATCTTTATAACATCAGTAACTCAGTAACTGAAGGTAGTGTGCAGCAAAAACAGCTGTAAATTTTAACGCATTTTATTGATTTATGTGAGGCTCGGAATATGTACACAACGTTGCCTCTTTTTTTAGGAAGTTTAGTATAATAAAATTTTGTCCTGATTTACAGTGTTCTTAACCTGTGGTTTAATTTATCGGTTATTTAATTCTCCACTCTATATACAAATATAAAGACTTGGTTTCTGTGTGTGTATTGTGTATGTTTGTGAGGTAGAGAGAATTAGGACACTTTCGTATATAATTTTATAACCTGTCATAACTTTGAATGTCTTATTATGAAAAGTTAATTTATGGGTTCCCTAATAGGATATATGTATATATAATATATCATTTCTCAAATTTCTTTATATACGATTGAATAATTTAGTGACTTTAAATGCCACAATTAAATGGTTTCCCAAAATAGTGAATAGCGCCTTTTATCATTATCCTATTCTTCTCTTCGTTGGTTCGTCCGTCCCCATGGGACACTTCGTCTCTTACTAGACAGCTTTTCATAAAATTTAAATTTTAAATATGTTTCGAATATCTGTCAAGAAATTTCAAATTTCATTTACATCAGTTTATAACGGGTACGTTACTTTAAGAACTATGTACATTAATGATAATATATTGCTTATTTCTCATTAGAATTAGAAACGTTTGAAGTAAATTTATGGAGAAAATAAAACATGTGCTCTGTGTTCCAAACTTTTATTTCCGAAAATCGGGCCGTTTACGAGTTTGTGTCGAATATATGTCACAACTCGAGAGGTCAGACCTGGCAATATATTACAGCGAATGTCCTTTTTATGCTGTATGAATAAGGCTGCAAGCACACAGTCACGTTATTTAATACTATTGCTTTTCCTTAGTTGGTTACAAAATTGCGCCTTACTATTTTCTCTATTCTTATATTGCTCATATTTTAAAAATTAAACTTTTGCAATAGTCTGATTTCTGTGTTGAAAAAATAATTCATACAGGCAAAAATCTGAAGAAGCATTGGTATGGGTTCAGAGTTTTAATGTCGTGTAATGTGGTGTCGAAGTATGATATCATTTGTCCATTATATTCTCAAAATTAGAAATGCATATTCTTTTAAAGAATATAACTTTCTTTCATATATATGTCTTCTAATCCACATGCATAAGAGCAAGTCACTACAGATAAAAGAGTCCAAGTCGTGCTTATTCTCTTCACCCTGTCCACAATTCCTCCTGTTCGCACATGTTCAGACATTCTTCTGTGTGATGCTACTGCTTGTGGTCTCTTGTTATAACTGGCAGCTAGTTTAGCTTTTATATCACCACACGAGTAAAAGTGATAAATTGAACATATTGTTACTTTCTATCTAAAGCGACATTTGTAGCAGCGGCAAGGATTTCCGTTTATAAAAAATACACTATTTACAGTACGTGTATATCTTTACCTCACCAATTCCAAACTCTGTTATCAATAATACTCTAGTACCTTTAACATTGATGTTGCACAGACGGAAGGAGCTAAGAACTAATCTCATTAAAAATACGAATTTAAATTTACGGAGAAATGTTGAAATTTAGGAAATATATGCTGGAGAATGTTTTCGGAAGATTGAAATGTGAACATTAGATGGATGGTTATTGCCGATAAGGCGCTTTCTGAGGGCCAGCCACAGAAATGACGTTGCTTCAAGGAACATGTGAGCATGTTAGATGTAAAGAAAAAGCAATTATCTTGAAACTGCATTTTAACTAAAATCACTTACCCTACAGACTGCATACTGCTGTAATATTTCTCTGCACATAGAGATAGTAATACGGCAGACCGTTAAAATGAAAGCAGTAGAAAACGAAGGAAATTCCTGGAAAGTAGATAAGAAAGGAAAATAAATATTCCCTTCTAAGACCTACTGTTCATATATTGGTTTATATTAATTACAAATTTATGTAAATTTTATTAATATAAACAACATATTTCTCCCGAAATTCTTACAAACGAAATCAACAAATTTTCATTTTTACCTAATTTTGCCTGGTTTCATTTAAACCATTGTAATCTAAATCGCATAAGATCATTCTTATTTACTTCAGGCATTAATAGTACTAACCTGTCAAAATACACATTAAAGTCAGGATACGTAAAGCAATGCGATGTCTCTCCATGGACTCCATTCTGTAGTTCTTCTACACGCAACTCTGTAGGTGTTGTCCCATTCTTTGTTCTGAACTCTTTGCCTTTCCTAACGCTCCGAAGCACTCGGAATTTCAATGTCCCGTGCCGGCCTTCCTCTTCGTAAATCTATTGCGTTGTGTGAACGAATCAGATCTCTGTTGCCTGACGTCATGAAGTCACTTAGTAAACTGTCTCCATATGTATAAACATGATCCAAGGATAACCCTCGAAATAGTTCAAGGAGATTCTAGTTGGAATATCAGTCTCTTTCTGAGGGTTCAGTGGAGGTTGAAATAATGGCATCTACATCCCGTGCCTCGCGTAAAAAATAGAAGGCATTGAAATTTCCAGGTGTTGGAAGAAAGTACAGATAGTGATGATAGTGATGTCACAATAGTTTCATCTGAGGAAGATGAAGATGGCAATGAACCCGACAGTGACGAAGATGGACAACAGGATGGCAATTCTGAAAACAAATGAGAATGGAACCACTCGTACTAGCGGCCCCAAAACTCCTCATCTGAAATGGACTAATACCCTAAATTTCAAGGAATTAGAAAAATACGAAAATTTATCAGGTCCTAAACATTCTTTACCAGTTGGCAGCAGTGAGAAAGATTTTTTTGAGTTAATTGTGACCAATGAT
>Ga0123357_10004395_pt1 | contig 16538 bp, 20 predicted proteins | sample TergutEmb28metaG_FD_89873 | JGI IMG/M metagenome (GOLD analysis project Ga0123357, IMG submission 89873) | Embiratermes neotenicus P4 segment gut microbial communities from Petit-Saut dam, French Guiana - Emb289 P4 | ecosystem: Host-associated > Arthropoda: Insects > Digestive system > Gut ... | reverse complement strand
TGGAAAAAATGCGTAGATGCTCGTGGAGAGTACTTCGAAGAATATTAACAATTTTAACCGGTATTGTCAATAAATCTTTTTAAAAAAAATATATTTCATGACTTTTGGGACACACCTTGTATAGTACTGTGTTTACTTGAATGCAAGTTGAGGTTTTTCCTTAAATCTGGTGCTTAAATATATGAGGTTGTCTTAAATTCACATAAGAAGCACCCTACCAGACTGCGCTGCGGCACACCAAATGGGAACACACCGAACCAGACCATGCTGAGTCAAACCAAGGCCTGCATTGCCAAATTGCCACGTGTAGACAAATGAGAGAACAAAACATGAATGAAGTTAACTGATACAATCTATTTTTTTGGACATCATCTAACTTTATAAAGAAGCACAACATTTCGAAAGCTGACTGTTTCTGTTCTCAGGCAAAGAAGCCTCTAACCTGGCAGGCCCCTTAGATCAATCTATTCTGCTACTGGGCACCATAGAAACAGTAAACTTGTTAAGACATGTACGTGAGAACAGAACTAACCAAAGAGTAGTAACAGGAAAAATGGCTATTAAAAATTAAATATTAGCTACTAGACTCAAAAATAAAACTTGGACCAATTTGCAAATTGAAAACCAAACAATGAAACATAAACTCAGACTGGTCAGACCATAGACGCAACACAGAGAGCAAGAACAGGTGTATTTAAAATGCTTAAAATCACTGACCCCATCTGTGGAGAAAATTATCTTGGGTTAAAGTAAGTTTATAAACCAAAAAATATAAATGTGTTGTTTAGTCAGTGTGGGTCATAATGGCATGGCAATGTAGCTCACCAGAAATGACTGTGAAGAGTATTTAGAAGTGCTGTATATCCAATGAAGTGGATGAGGCTGATGATGATATGTTGTAGAGTGTCACTGAAGAGGATGGGAATGTTAGGAGTGAGTGTGAGGAAGATGAAGGCACTGACTGTGAAGATGGAGACAGTGACACTGATTGGTCAAGGTAGATAGGATCTGACATACTTTCTGTATTAAGTGTATGAAATTAATAGTAACATATTTTCTTTTGCAGACTTTTAATTCTGGGGGTTGTCTTACATTAGAGTCATCCTGCATTCAGGTAGATGCGGTAAATTCGGAATTACGAAATATCTGGAAGTGACTGGATAATGGCTGATTTTAGCCGAAATATTTAGTCGTGTTTCATATTCATTATTAAAGGTAGCTTGATATTGTGCTTATAAATATAATAGCTGTGGGAATTTGGATTTTAGATTTGTTTATTTGGAAACCTCTTATTTGGTTTATGTGTGAATGGATACAAAGATATGATGTTATCTTAAGCTTTTCTCTCATTGTAAAGTGAGAAAAGTAGGCTAAAATATTTTCCTTCATACAGTAGTAATGAAGTTTTCAAATGTAAGATGATCATTAGATTTTTCAGCTAATGAAGTAATGAACCCAATAATATTATTATTTAACTGTTTACTAAGTTATTTTATTGTATACTGTATATTTGCTTATTCTATTAATTGTACTTTTTGGTATAACAGCTGTATACAGATGCCTGGATCAGGCTTAATGGTTGTTGAGAGAGGAATATTGTGTTACCTGTAGGATGACATATTCAGTGTATGTTGCAATTGTGATGTTAACAATTCAGGGTTCGTATCTCCGTCCAGAGACCAGTAACCTGGCTGAGATTTTTGTGTTGTCCTCAGTCCCCTCAGGAAAATGCTTGAACAGTACCTTAAATTAGGCTGTAACCCTTCCCTTTCATACCGTTTCTAAGTCATGATTCAAGGCATTGTTTGCCAGTTATCGTATCCAGTTATGTGTAAACTTAGGACCTGGAAGTGCCACTCACCACAGATTGTAGCTCAGTGCGAGTACATTTATTAATCTTCCAGTAGCAGATTAAATGCTGGTATCTAATGTTATGGATGATCACTTGAATGTGTACAGGAATGCATTCGATGAGGACCGAGTACCAGCTCTGTATGAGGACGAGGCAATTCTTCAGGACATTCACTCAGTTGCATCCCTGCTCAAGATGTACTTCCGTGAGCTGCCAAACCCCCTGTGTACATACCAGCTGTACCACACGTTTGTAAGTGCTGTTCAGTCAAGCCAGGAAGAGGGCCACAGACTTCTTCGCATGAGGGATGCTGTTCAGAAACTACCACCACCCCATTACAGGTACTTCAGAAAGGGATTTACATACAGATGGGAACATGTGATATCAGTTACTGCACCGGAAAATATGTGCCATTATAAACAAGAACACTTCTAAACAAACAAACACCACTTAACTTTGAAACAGTTAAGAGACTCATAAAACAAACAGCACAAGAAAAGTTCTCCCAGGAAGCCGTTGCCTCATCCAAGAAGACACAGTGGCAGAACTTTAAAACTACGTGGGAAAACAACAAAAACAAACCCAGAAAACAAGCAGTCGCAAATTTCTGGCTCAACACAGGTCACGACTGTCTTGCAGCACACCTCCACCACACCAAAATCTTCAGCTATAACTACTGCACAATATGCAAGCTGAAGAACACAATAATGGACAAAGATCACCTCCTTGTGTGCCCAAAACTGGACCATAATTCTAAAGAATTACCAAAGCTGTATTGGGATGCCAGAAGATTAATGGAATAAATCCAAGATCTGCCATTAGACAACAACAACAACAACAACAACAACAAAAACATAAACAAGCAGCTCACATACTTGTAGTGTTGTTACCTGTATCCTTTTGAAACACTTATTATACGTATTTTAAGAAATGCAGTTGGTGCAGCTGCTAGGCTGTGGGATGGATGATCAAGAAATCATGGTTTGATTCCTGGCAGAACTGGAATTTCTGTCCTGTGTCAGGCATCAGAACCAACTCTGTAGCTCACCCAGCCTTATATACAGTCAGTACAGGAGGATCCTTTTCCAGTGGTAAAACACATTCAGTGACCTAGGCGTAGATGGGTGGATAATATTAGGACGGATCTCCAGGAGGTGGGATGTGGGTATATGGACTGGATTGGGCTGGCCCAGGATAGAGACAGGTGGCGGACGCTCGTGAGTGCGATAATGAACCTTCGGGTTCCGTGAAATGCAGGGAATTTCTTGACTAGCTGCAAACCAGTTAGCTTCTCAAGAAGGACTCTGCACCATGGAATAAGTAAGTAAGTAAGTAAAACACATTCAGCATGAAGGTGACCACTCACCTCTGTCTAGTGCCAAGGTTAAAAATGTGCAGAGGGTACCTCAACTCCTCCATGTGGCTTCATGGAATGGTGTTTAATTATACACAGAGACAACTTTACCTTCTTGTAAGAAGGCGGCCATTGTCATGGGCAGTCAGACCTCCATATTTTACTGCTGTTTGTTCACTGTAGTTTGGTTATATATCAAAAGTGGTGATGAATAAAAATACTCTGTAATAGGGAGTTCCTGTTTACCAGCTTTCATGGGTGCTAAGTGAGGTGGTGCTGTATCAGGTTTTGACTATATCTTGATTATCAGCAACAAGATATTAGCTGCTTCCTGGTTTGTTTGTTTGGTTGATCTCTTCATTCTGTGACTTTGAGGGTATTCATGCACTAACTTGGGGGATGCAGGCATTATTCATTGCTAATCAATATTGTGTTTTCGTAATATTTAAAATCCACAATGATTTTATTTAAAGAGAGAGTGTGTGTTTGTGATGGAGGGGGTCTTTTCCTTATTTCTTGATTTGTTTTGTGGTCCACCTTTACCTTATATAATTTCAAAAATGTTTCCATTTTGTTGGTTTTTAAAGTGTGTTGAATTGTTCCTCATACATGTTGTGACTTGGCAGCTCATTACATCAGTGTTATTTTTATATAGTTTACTACATCCAAAATGGTTAAATTCCTTTATTGTTCTGTTAAATGCCATAACTTTTGTTTTCACAGTATAAATTTTAAAGTTATGTTGCTTAGAGCTATTGTTTATTATATGTAATTCCTGTGAGGATTGTGACATGCATCTTGAAACCATCAATTCACATCTTAGTGTCAGGTCATAATATATGTTTTCTGTGAACTGTGTTTCTGACAGTTTCGTTATTTTGACTAAACGATGCTTTTTGCTTGGTTCTCCAGTAACAGTTGAGTGATTTTACAAGAAATGGAAATTGTGAGCAGTGTAAATTGTTGCTAAAAAGATATGGTTTAGTGATCTGCCTCATTAGTTGCTTGGAACATTTCTAGTGTGTAACAAAATGTGCCATAATTTGGGAAGTATATGTTATAAAGTAAATTATGAATATTTCTACTGCACTTCATTACAGAACTCTAAAATACTTGATGCAGCACTTGGCTCGTGTAGCAGAACGTGGCCACATGACAGGCATGACACCTCGTAATGTGGCCATTGTATGGGCTCCAAATCTTTTGCGCTGCAAGGAGCTTGAAGTGGGTGGAGTGGCAGCTCTGCAAGGTGTTGGTGTTCAGGCTGTTGTTACAGAGTTCCTTGTCTGTTATGCTGACCTCATTTTCTGTGACACTCTTCCACAAGTAGGCAACCTACCTCATCCCCAAGGTAATGCTGTTTGCTGAGTATCTTCTGGTTGTATCTTAACCATTTTAAGGGGCTTCATAGGTTTATGTCTTGACAGGATGGTTGCCATTTTTTTTTAAGATTTTTATGATGGTATATCAATTATAAGCATCATGTAATATGAGACTTTACTGTTCAGAATTGCAGTTTTTGAGTATGTGTAACAAGAGATAACCAAGTAAATTTTCTTAAGCATGAACACTTCTGACTTACTGTATCTACCACTGCACATAGCAATGGGATTCATTTGGATCAAGGAAAAGTGGATGTTCATACACAAAGAATAATTACAGCATAGACATGTCCAGTTTGTAACCATTTTAAAAAGAAACCATGTTATTATTGCATTACCAACATATTATATTTATGTACATAATTTTAACCAAAGCATGTAAAATTCTGCACTGTTGATACCACAACATGTATGTGTTTATTGTGACCTATTTTATTGTTGTATGTTTGAAAGAAATGTTGGTGTCATCTCCCTGAGGATGGCAAGTTAAAAGCACCAAAGCATGTAGGATCTATGCAAAACATTGTGTTCGTAAACTTTAGAATAGTATAGTGATGTCCAAACTTTCCAGTTCATGACACCCTTAGTGCAATTTTTCCCTGGTGCCCCTAGGCCAGAAGAAATACCTAACACATCTGTTTATTAAATAGTTCGTTCCAAACAAGTTAATAACTAGTTATGTCCTAACAGCTTAGTAGGCGTTTGAAAGAATAATACACATAGTAATTGAAAGAGAAAACAATATTTTTATTTCGTGTTTAAATAACCACAATTACCAATGGGATATGTGTGCCTTTGGGGCACTGCACATCCTCTCAAACCTTGGTATCAGACTGGACACTGCCACCCTCATTTCCTGTTCCAGGTTGATTTTTGCGTGGTACATGCTTTTTATCACAGCAGCTGCCAAAAATAAAGTAATAAGGGGATATACTAGCCATGTTAGGATGATCAGTCTCTAATTGAAATTTAAGTTTATTTGGATGCATGCACTCTGGAGCCAAAAATTTCAGACATAATACACGCTGCAGACCTTCTTGATGATTAGCATCTATTGAAGTAAAATTGCAGTCTAAAGAACTAACAACATATTTCTGATATTTCTGTTTCTTCACAACTTCACCATTAGTTGTTTGTTTACCATCCTTCTCTTCACTCCCGCACTCCTTATTAATATTAAAAAATCTTTTCATTTAATGCACACGAACTAAAAATCAACAAAATAATTCGCTGAACTTCACTATACCTCACGGACACTTAATCACAACACCTTTCATTTATTTTGATTACTGACAGATCCAGAGAATTGACAGATATTTGCATACAAAATGTGAGAAACAAGAAAGTTTGAGAAGTTACTAGCATAACCAAAAGTGCAAGTAAACAAAAACATATTTCAAACATTTGAGAACATAAATGAAAGGAATATAGTGCGAACTAATGTTGAAACTGTGAACTTCCTCAAGCTAGTAGTTTGTGCAATGTCTGACAGATGTTGCTATCGCCTTGTATTTATCACAGACAGTGTTACCACCTTCTGCAATGTGGAGTTCCATATTTCCTCAAAAATTTGAAAATAGTGCATTTGTTGGTGTTACGTGGATTACATGTTGTTTGCAGACTGATGGTTACACTGAAGCAGGGACAATGTGTTACATTTTTGTATAATATTATAGCCTCGGTGGTGTAAAAGTTATAAACATATGAAGTTGCCACTTCAGTACGTGGTGCTTTGTTGTGTATTTAACCACCTCAATGGTGCCGTATTATGAACATGTGCTGTGGGAGAAGAATCAGATGCCCTTCCAGTCATCTTGAACTGACCCAGATTCATAGAAGCAATATCTACAAAATGCGCTGTGGTACCATTGTGTGGCTCTTTGTATATTTATTTGCTGTGATCTGCTGTTTTCAGTGACTCCGAAGCGCAGTAGACCAAAATCTCTTGCCATCTCCACACCAACCAAACTCTTGTCTCTTGAAGAAGCCCGAACTCGGGCATTGCTGTTATCTGGCAAGGTGGAACAAGAGTACATTGAAGTTGGTGAGTGTTGATATGTGTGTCTTTTTATGCGGAAAGTTTTTTATACAAAGAGAAGTTCTGTGGTCAGTAGGTGTTCATGTGTATCTTTTCTTCCATGCTGTCCTTTCATGGTATACAAACTGAACATACAAAAAACTTCAGATTTCTGCTCCATCACATACTGAAGTAAGATGTGTTATTGTGAGATATTTGGGTACAACATTTTACATAATTTTTTAATATACTACTTGTAATTTAATACAATTTTAATAGTTGTTAATTAATTTTGGAATGGTACCACATGTATATAATTCACCTTTTACCACTGGCAAGTTGCGGGACACGCTGTGTGTGTCCTCAAGTACTGTAGCTCCCATAGCTGTGGTTTGTGGCCAAAATGGGTAGGAGCATCCAAACTGTAAATTGTGTAATTAGTTGGAAATAAATTTATATCATTTATTTTAATTTTTACATAATGAAGGAACTTCTAATAGAACATAAGAAATTGCACTCTGATGGAAACAGATTTATTCATTTAAGTGAATGCGTAATAAAGAACCAACAAGATGCACTTTTCTTACTTAATTTATTCCAATGATTCACTCCTCTACATGTTTCGAATAGATTAACTATTTATTATCAGGAAGCAGTTACTGTATACGCAGCATATGGTATTTACCATGCATCTGTGTTGACTAGCTGTTAACACGATCAGAGTGGAACTCTGATCGTGTTAACAGCTAGTCAATACCATATGCTGCGTATACAGTAACTGTCTCCTGATGATGAATAGTTAATCGATTTGAAACATGTAGAGGATTGATCCATTGGAATAAATTAAGTAAGAAAAGTGCATCTTGTTGGTTCTTTATTACACAAGTATATTTAACATTATTACTACTACTACTACTACTAGTACTACTAACATTATTATTATTACTATTACTACCTACTTGTTTTGGTCACTCTTGTGACTATCATCAGGTTGCTGTTGGAAGAATACTGATAATATATAATCAGATTGCCAAATTGTATAATTAAAACCACTGGTTACAACAGTTATCTCAAGTCCTTCCTATGGTTGTAAAATGTCAGATAATGTATTAACATCAATTGGTTTTAATTATGCAGTTTGGCGGTTTGTATTCTTATAATAGCACCCTGATGATGGTCACAAAAGCGACCAAAACGTGTAGGTGGTAATATATATGTTAAAGCATATTTTACCTGTGTGCATTTCTTGGTTCACTACTTAAGTGTAAATAACCATTTTCTCATTTACTTCATATTAATTAACATGAACAGCATTAGATTCTGCTCGTTGGGCTCCATAAATAATACTGCATATATTCTTAATCTTTGTAAATAAAGCCAGCTTGGTGCACAATTATTCTTAGTCTGTTTATTTCTTTTCTGTACATGTTTCAGGCGACTATGTGCCCATCATCAGGAGAAATAACTGTATCTATGCAACACTTGGTATATGTCACTGTGTGTGGATGACTGTCTGGTATGCAGTGTGGAATTCCACACTTCATACCAGACAGTCATCCACACAGAGGGACAAATACCAAGTGTTGCATAGATGCAGTTTTTTCTCCTGATGATGAGCACATAGTCACCCAAAACATGTAGAGAAAAGAAATAAACATACTAAGAAAATATATGCACCATGTTGGCTTTATTTACAAAGATTATACGAAGATGCACATTCAACAAAACATAAAATTCATATATTCTTAATTGTCTGTGTGTAGCCTTCCTTGCATTGTCAACTATTCTAGCAGGCAGGTAATGGGACCCACCATCACACCAATAAAGACAGTGTCCTGTGAATACAGTAAATGTTCTGGAACAGGTGTAATGTTGCCTGGCCATTCCAAAGTAAGCAAAACAAAGTCCAGACCATGCTGACTGCAGCTGTTGGCAATGTTAGGGGGTTCAGGCATCAAGACTGCATGTACTGGTAGGGTGATTCAGGAGAAAAGGTCAGTATTTTTTAAGGTGATGGTAGTGGTTATTGTGACAAAAAAAAAGTTCATGTGAACATGTGTCTAATTTTGAATGGTTACCGAAATATAGCTGTTCGAGTCTCCAGGCATATCTCCCTGAGATTTTTGTATGTGGGGTTGGATGAAGGGCGAGGCCCACAAAAGAAAGTTGGATACATAAGATGAATTGCTCACTTGTGCTTTGGATGCTGCTACCAGTATAAAGAATAGTGAGGATCAATTCAGAAAACAGCACATGATCTTAATATGCGAGTTGCTAAGAGCATTGAGGTTGACAGTGGGATTTTCAAACATTTATTGTGAACTGTAACAAATTTGTCATTAATACATTGAATAGAAGTTAAAATAAAAATGTAAGTGGCATTAAGTAATTTCTCTCTCTCTTTGTAACCATTCAGAATTGAGACACATGTTCATGTGAACTTTTTTTCTCACAATAACCAATAGCTGTCAGCCCCAAAGTATTGACCTGTCCTCCTGAAGCACTCTGTATATTTCAGTCATAACGTTTTAGGGAGACTGCAGGAGAATAAAGTATTCTGAACTGAATAGTTCGAGTTATTTGTAGGGGTGACAGAATTACATTCGTTAATGGTGAAATCTTGCACCACAGAAACATAGACACATTAAAAATTTCAGAATGATGGTCATAAATGTTTAAACAAACAAAAAAGTGAGACAGGCTTGCCACATTTATGTTGTAAAAATATCCAAAATTTTCCTGTGTGGCATATTTTGGTAATTATTTCATGGAAGGAGAGGATTTTCCTCTTCTCCAGTACATGGTACAGAGCATCTTTCTGGGCCATTAAGAAGTACCAAGGACTTTGTATAATGTTGGCAATTTATGACAACAGCTAGCTAATCAACCTACCAACCAACCGAGCAGAGCCCTCCCTGAGGAGCTTACAGTTTTTCAGCTAGTAAAGAAACTCCTAGCATTTTATGCAACCCAAAGCTTTATTGCCACATTCGTATGAGCCTGCTACCTGTCCTTATGTTGAGCCAGATCAATCCAGTCCATGCTTCCCCATCCCACTTATTGAAGATCAGTATTAATATTGTCCTTCCATCTACGCTTAGGTATTCCAAGTGGTTTCTCTTCCTCAGGTCTTCCCACTAAGGCACAAACCTGCACAGTCCTTGAACTCAGTTAGGCCAAACAGTAGTGTAAAGGATCGGGTTTGCTTGCACAGTTTTTGCAGTGAGTTTTTTTTGATGATGCTCATGAAGATTAATTTTGTTGACGTCATGAGACATCTTATAATATATGCTATGACTCTCCAGCTTTATCAGAGTCTCTCCAGTAGTTCATTTATAACATGTGGTCAGGCTGGTAGGATTGACCACCACTGTATGGATTCACTTTGTGAACAGAAGATGTATGCACTGTACATGACCTGGGGTCTTTATGCTGCAGCATTTAATGACAGCCTGTTCTACTACATTAAACTCACCTCCTAACATGAAACACAGAACCTATTATGGTGTTTTCTATATATATGTTGATTTAAGAAGCCTTTGGGCTTTCAATACTGAAATTGGGAAACATTACGTTTGTGTGGTTCGTATGATATTAGTATCACTTGTACTGGCGGTGCTATGGAAGTTATGCTATTTTCTTTCCATAATTGTCCCCATGGTCTATTACTGTGGTGGTAAGTTTTGACACTCAGTCCAGTTTTTGCAAATTTTGGTGTTCTGCAGGTGGTGGACCAGCAAACCTTCCTGCCAAATACCATACAGTTATTGAGCTTCCAGGGTCCGGCAGAAAACGCAGTGGGACCTCTAGCAAAAGATCTCCACTGGGCTGGAAATCTTTCTTTAGTAAATCTGGACGTAAGAACTCAGACACACAGCAGCATAAAGCTTCTACCCCATCGGACTTGGGAACCAATCAGGTTAGTGTAGTGGCTTCATTCACCTGAAAGAGTACTGATTTGAAGACAGTGAAGTTGTACTTGTGAGTGAGAATGGAATACCAGTGAGGCTGATCTAGAGTGGTGACGTCTATAAAATGGGCTTTTCTAATCCTGTTTATAGAACGATGTTGAGAATCGTGGTTAACATAGCAGAAGTGAATGTCAGTGTAAATGAGTATTTCTGATGATGATGATGATGTATCACATTAAACATGACTGTTGTTTCAAACATTCGTACGGACAGACAACATTTTGGAAAATGGACTTTTTCTGTTATCAGGTAAAATACCTGATTATAGTAACAGGTCCAACTTCTGAAACATTGCCTTTGAAAAAGCCTAAGGGTACGGAGTAATAGTTATGCTCACCACAATGTGGGTGTATTGTACCATTCATAGCCTAATCATTAAACTGTGCTGTAAGAGACAGCATGTTGATTTTTGATGGCAAAGTGTAGTCACTTATTAAAGGTACTTCCTGTAATATCCATCATATATAGTATGTTTTCAGAGATATGACTTTGACCAGCTTTGATGCATTATCTGAAACTTTATTTAAGCAGGATGAAGCTGTGACGGAAAGTGAGTTGGCTCAGGGACAGCGGAGACTGCGGCCTGTGAAAAGTGCTGAATCTCTTGCTTCTGGAGCAAACTCGTGTCGAAACTCAGCAGCGTTGGACCTAGAGTCACAGCCCAGTGCTGGGCAGAACTCAGATCTTGATGCTTTGTCACCAGGGCCTACAAGCAATAAATCAAGTGGACACAGCCGATCTGTATCACATGATTCATACTTTGATCACCTGGCAGAGACACCAGTCCACACCCATACTGTAGTCAGGTGAGATTTAGTAAATCAAGTGGACACAACTTCATTTGGTCATGGGACTCACACTTTGATCACGTGGTAGATACAGCAGTCCACACCTTTACTGCAGTTAGTGAAGATTCAATAAGATAAGTAGACACAGCCACTGTGTGTCATATTATTCATACTGTGATAACCTGGCAGAGACACTAGTCCGCACCAGTCTGTAGTCAGGTAAGATTCAATAAAATAAGTGGACACAACTACGCTATGTGACATGACTAATACTTTGATCACATGGCAGGTACAGCAGTTCACACGCATACTATAGTCAGGGATGATTCAATACAATAAGTGGCTGCAGCCACTGTGTGTCATGACTCATACTTTGATCACCTGGCAGAGACAAATACATGCATGTATTGTAATCAGGAACATTTCTCATTCTGTGCTCATCCTTCCTTAAAATGCTGAAATCATGTTTTAGTGTTTTATGCTCCTGCATTGTTTTGAATTCTTGAGCAGCAATAGGTTGAAAGATCTGTGACCTTACACATTCAAAACCAGGCACAATAGAATGAGCCATAAGCATGCCTGGATGTGCAAAAAATATGTCAGGATCAGTGATCCTGTCTGTGGCCTTGCTCAGTGGGATATGCTGGAGATATGAATTCACATGGACTACTAGCTAAAGTTTTCCACTTTTGTTCGTCCTTCGCATCTCGTATTTCATGTATTCCAACAGTGACAAATTAAAATTTACGGACTTCTAATTGTGTGCTCCCACCAGCTATTTTAATGAAGTTTGTAAAAATATTCTACTTCAGCATAAACATTTGCCTTTTATTCTCCTAATCTGTACCACAGTGTGGCCTTACTGAATTTTCTAATTATTTAAATTCCCATACTCGTTCTGTTGGTGGTGCTTTATTTATGTTTTCTTGACTGTAGTCTTGTATGTTACTACATTTTCAATCTGAAAAATAGATATATTAATTTTGTATGCAGTAATGTTAATATTAAATTCTTCAGATATAATTTAAGTAAATACATCTGGACCAGTAGAATGTGACTGTTTTCAGGTCACTGTGTTGATGAGTCTGGTTGAATGTAAAAATAAAAATTATGGCAAGTCAGAAGTAAAGTTCCATTTAATGTATGCTCTTTATTTTTTAAAAATTACAACTTGTAAGTTGCCTCCCTGGCAAGCCATTTTGGCAGAAGCATAGTGACTGTAACGTGGGCATGATACAGAGCCGCACCAGTGACATTAGAAGTGGATGCTTACAGTGTCATTGGTGAGCTCTGCTTTCAGCAAGATTGAGCCATGATACACACAGCACGGGGATCAGTGGATTTAGAGCAATGTTTTCCAGCTGCATCAATTCACCTTTTGGTGACACTGCATGGCTAGTGTAGTCTCCTACTGTATTTGCACCTGACTGCTTTCTCTGGGTACAGTTGCCAGTGAAAGTATATGTGAACAAACCTTGCATATGTGGAAAGGTGAAAGAGCACATCAAGGATGAAATTAGGGCCATCGATAAACATATATTGCAACCCATTGCAAGAATGTATTGCATGCTAGGGAGACCACATGCGAGATGTAATTTTTAAAAACTAAAAAGTGTGTATTAAGTGGAATTTTACTACTGATTCCCCATAATTTTTGTGTTTCTTACATTCAGCCAAATTCATCACAACAATGATCAGACAATCATCACACTGTATTGGCATACCTATACAAATTTATTCATAAATCATTTTCTATGGCTGCTAATAATATATGGCATCTGTACTCATAATCAATAACCTACATACAGCAAAATGGAATATAAATACAGAGCATTCTATTTTTCCATCAGCATGGCAGTTGTCATAAGCTTTATCACATATGAAGCCTGCGTTGACCAGGAATTTAAAATCTGTTATTACCTTACATTTCAGCTTGCCATGTTTCATAACTTTAAGCAGGCCTCACACCTTCTGGAAATATTTCTTGACACAGGACAGATTTGTAGTGTCTCTTCAAATAGTCATTCATTTCTTGCAAAGAAAAATTGTTTTCATAGATTCTATATTCATTGTCCCCCACAAATAATAAACACGCTGACCCACATGTGAAGCTCTAGGCAATTGTAGTCTGTGGGGTTTCAACCATTTGCCAAATACCTCTTCAAGCGAAAAGAAGAAGGCATATTGTTTCTCACAGTCATCTTGTTTGTAGGCCATCAAAACTGCCAGAAGAGGATGCTGAGGGCCACTTCTCCTCATCACTGGACCTAAGTGAGATTCGGCTGAACTTTGACTTGGAAGAGTCAGAGATGCGAATATTTTCTGAGGATGAGACATTGATTTCTACCTCAATGGGTAGTGGCAGTATCATGTCACATGCATCTCCCCGTATAGGATCTGCATACAGGGTCCGACAGCAGATGGTAAGTATAAGTCAGTGGCTCACTAGATATAACATGAGGACAGAAGTGCAACTTCCAGCAGTGTACCTGGAGAGGGTGTGATCAAGGTAGTTCTATTTCAGAGGTGTTTAACTGCCCATATGTAGTGTATTTCTGCAGAGTTAAGAAAGTGTAGTGATTTATTTTCTGGCACGATAATCCAGATATATAAAACCTCAGGGCTGGCAGTTCTGTCCTTATTTTGTCTTACTGCAGAAATCACAGTTAACTCTTTGGTGCGGAACATCTTATGTTTGTAATACAGAGTGTGTTGCTGAAATGCCAAACATTGTGAAGTATATGTGCTCTTATGCAGCCCACCTTTAAATTCTGGTCTCCTACAGATTGCTACAGGCATTTAATTCTGGTGCTAGAAGGTAGTTATGAATGGACAGGGCATGTGGCATGTGAGGGAGAAGAGAAATGTGTAGAGGCTTCTCTGGAAAAACCTGAAGGAAAGAGGCCATTTGAAAGATGGCATGGATTTGGAGGAGAACTTTAAAATGAATCATACCAAGGTGTAATGGGAGGGGATGGATTGGATTCATCTGGCTCAGATTAGGGACAGATGGCAGGGTTTTGTGAACATGGCAGTGAACCTTCAGGTTTCATATAATGTGGGAAATTTCAAGGCTGGCTGAGGAACTGTTGGCTTTTGCAAGGACCGTGTTCCATGCCGTGATTTTGTTAGTCACAAATTGGATCATTAAGTGGCAGCAGTAAAGGAAAATGAGAGGTACCTGCATGTCAATTATTGCCATCATCTCAACCTAGCTGGCAAAGGTTACACATGCATATTCAGGGAAGCTGTGATATCAAGTGTCCCTCCTTGTAGGTGTGACTCAGTGGGAGGGTTATGCTAAAAACTATGGCTGGTAATGGAAATTGTAGATGTGGAATTTTTCTGTTTGATATTTATACATACTTTGTAGTAGTGATAAGTATTACAACAAACAGAGTGACATTTTGGTGCTGTCACAGTAGTGGAAATTGTATATTTTTAAGAATGAGTTATGATGAAATTGGCAGCTGTCATAATAGCAGTATAAATTTATATTGTGGCCTTCTAGATTATGGCACTGTGTAGTCTTGTAGGCTGTTATCAGCATTTCAGCAGAATCTGCTGCTTTTGTTTTCAGAAGAACGTGAATGAACTTTTATACTTAGGAACAAAAAGTACTATGTTCTTCATCGAATACTGTTATAGTGATGAAATCAGGGAGGAGGGCATGGCTGTATCTTGCAGCACTATGGGGGGAGTTGAGAAATGCACAAAAGACTAGACTGTCTGTTTGGAAAACTTGAAGGGGACACATGGGTGCACATGATAGGATAATTTTACAGTGGTTCTTAAGAAAGTAGGTTGTGAGTATGTGGACAGGATTTGTCTGGCTCAGAATGTGGTGCAGTGGTTGGCTGTTGTGAACATGGCTATGAGCTTTTGGTTTTTAGAAAAGGAAGAGAATTTCTTTACCTCTTGAATGACCATCACCTTCTCAGGAAGAATTATATTCAAATGGGTATATTAGCTTCACAAGTCTAAAATGAGGCACAGTTACAATTTATTTAATTCGTATGTTTTTATACAGTATACAGAAAAATATAACAGTCTGAACTGAATTGTAGTATGTGTTGTCAATACTTAATGTGCTGTTAATTTTACAATAAATGGTAATTGATTTTTGAGTCATTTGCTTGTATCTGAATGTTTTAAGTTCATTTGTGATTTATTTTGATTAGGCTGCATTGAAATTTAAAGGACAGTTGTGTACTACGGGACAGGCTGTGATCAGTTTTAAAAATGATAAATTACAGATGTACAGTAAGCGGGTGCCAGTGCCCCGTGCACGGCCTGAGGACCCACTGAGTGGTTGCCCCAGTGCTGACCCTTCACCAAAGAAACAAAAGACATGTGCAGGCCCCATCTCACCTCAGGGCTCCAGTCGATCAAAGCGATCAAGACTGGAAGAGCAGCTGGCATGTTCAGCTGCAGAACTGCGCTACATTGACAGTCAGAGTCCTGAGAACCAGCAGGTAGCTATCGTTCAGTCTTGTGATTTTGTTCGTTTAGTTAGTTCATGATTCTGGAGACTGAAGAAAATTACACACTGATGAACTTCATTATTCATACACTGTATCAGATATTGTTAGGGTGCTTAAATCAAGGACAGCAAGAGTGGTGGGATGTGTAACATGCATGGGAGATCTGAACACTACAACATTTTGGGAGCAGGATACCAGTTAGAGGGCAATGGAACTTTGAATGATGGACAAATATGTAGTGTTAATGAGTGCAGAAATTTTGGAATAGTTGGACTTTTGTGGCACCACTAATTCTGTCCTGTCACTGAGTATCATTACTGTAGGGAGTGTGGTTTATTTTTGCCTTGTTCATTCCCTTCTTAGGTATTTTTGGTCTGTTTTAGTGAAGTGAGCATTTCCCAAGTGGCTGATAACATTTCACGTGTGTGAATAGTTTGTATTTATGCCCCAGTGTGTAAGTAGTTAAGAACAGGAAGGATTAAAGAGATGAGAAGGTGGAGTGAATAGGAGGCTGGGAGGGTACCAGGCCTGGTCTGAGCTTTATATAAGAATGACATTTCTTGCCTTTGGGTACGCGTACAGTGCAGGCAGATTCCGATTCCGATTCAGATTCCGAGAGTCGGCGCCGATCGGCGCAATGAAATGTTCTTTGTTTAACAGTGCAGGTGCGTATAGTGGTGGCAGGCTCAG
>Ga0123357_10004394_pt1 | contig 16539 bp, 13 predicted proteins | sample TergutEmb28metaG_FD_89873 | JGI IMG/M metagenome (GOLD analysis project Ga0123357, IMG submission 89873) | Embiratermes neotenicus P4 segment gut microbial communities from Petit-Saut dam, French Guiana - Emb289 P4 | ecosystem: Host-associated > Arthropoda: Insects > Digestive system > Gut ... | reverse complement strand
GCAGCTCAAGCGGCTGGGGGCCTCCTGCGACTGGTCGCGCGAACGCTTCACCATGGACGAGGGCCTGTCGCGTGCGGTGGTCAAGGTCTTCGTTCAACTCTATCGCGAGGGCCTGATCTACAAGGACAAGCGGCTGGTGAACTGGGACACCAGGTTCCTGACCGCAATCTCCGATCTCGAGGTGGAGCAGATCGAGGTCAAGAGCAGTCTGTGGTATATACGCTATCCGCTTGAGGGCAAAAACTTCAATCCCGACGATCCCTCGACCTTCATCGTCGTCGCCACCACGCGTCCCGAGACCATGCTGGGCGACACCGCGGTCGCGGTTCATCCCGAGGATCCCCGCTATCATGGGCGGATCGGCAGCAATGTGGTGCTGCCGCTGGTTGGGCGCAAAATCGGGATCGTTGCCGACGAATATTCGGATCCCGAAAAGGGCTCCGGTGCGGTCAAGGTGACCCCGGCCCATGACTTCAATGACTTTGAAGTCGGCCGCCGCCATAACCTGCGCAAGATCAGCGTGCTCGACCAGGAAGGGCGCCTCCATCTGGTCGACAACGAGGAATATCTGCGCGATCTGCCGCCGGATGCAGGCGAGCTGGCGCAGGCGCTGCACAAGGTCGAGCGCTTCGCGGCGCGCCAGCTGATCGTCGAGCGGCTCGAAAGTCACGGCTATATCGAGCGCATTGAGCCCCACACCCATATGGTGCCTCATGGCGATCGCTCGGGCACCGTGATCGAGCCTTTTCTCACCGACCAGTGGTATGTCGATGCCAGGGTCCTGGCGAAGCCGGCGATCGCCGCGGTGCGTTCGGGCGAGACCAGCTTCGTGCCCAGGAACTGGGAAAAGACCTATTTCGAGTGGATGGAGAATATCCAGCCCTGGTGCATCTCGCGCCAGCTGTGGTGGGGCCATCAGATTCCGGCCTGGTATGGTCCCGATGGCCGGGTGTTCGTCGCCGAGACCGAGGAGGAGGCGGTCAGCCACGCGCTTGGCTACTATGTCGAGCAGGAAGTGATCACGGCCGAACAGGGCCGCGAGATGGCGCTCGACCGCAACAGGCGCAAGGGCTTCATCGATCGCGACGAGGATGTCCTCGACACCTGGTTTTCCTCGGCGCTGTGGGCCTTCTCGACGCTGGGCTGGCCCGACGAGGCGCCCGAGGTCAGGCGCCATTACCCCACCAATGTCCTGGTGACCGGCTTCGACATCATCTTCTTCTGGGTGGCCCGGATGATGATGATGGGCCTGCATTTCATGAAGGAGGTACCGTTTTCGACGGTCTATGTCCACGCCCTGGTCCGCGACGACAAGGGCGCCAAGATGTCGAAGGCCAAAGGCAATGTCATCGACCCGCTCAAGCTGATCGACGCCTATGGCGCCGATGCCCTGCGCTTCACTCTGGCGGCGATGGCGGCGCAGGGCCGTGACATCAAGCTCGCCACCAGCCGGATCGAAGGCTATCGCAACTTCGCGACCAAGCTGTGGAACGCCTGCCGTTTCGCGGAAATGAACCAGTGCGTGCTCCCGCCGGACTTCGAACCGACCAAAGCGGTGGCGACGCTCAACCGCTGGATCGTGCATGAGACCGTGCGCGTCGGGCACGAGCTCACGCAGGCACTGGACGCCTATCGCTTCAATGACGCCGCGGGCGCCATCTACCGCTTCGTCTGGAACGTCTATTGCGACTGGTATCTCGAGCTTGCCAAACCGGTGCTGCTGGGCGCCGACGGGGCGGCCAGGACCGAGACACGGGCTATGATCGCCTGGGTCCGGGACGAGATCCTCAAACTGCTGCATCCCTTCATGCCCTTTATCACCGAGGAGCTGTGGGCGGTGACGGCGGGGCGCGACAGCCTGCTGACGCTGGCCGCGTGGCCGGTCCGGGCCGCCTCCGAGCAGGAGCTGGATGCCATTGATGCGACCCTGCCGCCGATCCTGGTGCCGGCTGATTTCAGCGACGAGGCCGCTGAGGACGAAATCGGCTGGGTGATTGATCTGGTGACCCGGATCCGCTCGGTGCGCGCCGAGATGAACGTGCCGCCGGCCACGCTGACCGCGCTGGTGCTGGCGGGCGTCTCCGAGCCCACAAGGGCGCGGGCACTGCAGTGGGGCGATACCATCCGTCGTATGGCGCGTCTGTCGGCCATCACTTTCGCCGAGCGGGCGCCAGCGGGGGCCATTCAGCTCCTGCTGCGTGGCGAGATCGCCGCTTTGCCGATGAAAGGCGTGATTGACCTTGGCGCCGAACAGGTCCGTCTCAACAGGGAGATCGCCAAGGCCGGGGCCGATATCAATCGCGTCGATTCCAAGCTTGCCAACGACAAATTCATCGCCAATGCCCCTGCAGAGGTGGTCGAAGAGGAGCGCGAAAAGCGCGCCGCGGCGCAGGCCCGGATGGCGCAGCTCGAAGAGGCAAGGGTGCGGCTGCAACAGGCGATGGCCGAAGACCAGGGATGAAGGATCGCTCGTGCGGGAAGTCTGTCAGCTCCGGTGCGGGAAGGGCCGGCTGAAGAAGCGGGAGCCCTTGAGGCCGTAGCGCCAGGGCAGATTGACCGCCCGGGTGATGCCGATCCGCGGTCCGGTGACCAGTTCGACCGCGCAGCCCGGGGCAGAAAGCGCGAAAGGCGGATGGTCGAGCGCGAGGCCGTTGTGGGCAATCGAGATGCCGAGCGCGGCCGCGAGCTTGCCCGGTCCCGAGCACAGGCTGTGAATATCCCGCACACCGCGCCGTCGCATCATGCGGGCGATGCCGTGGGTGGGTTCCAGGGCGCGGATCAATACCGCGCTGGCCGAGCCCTCGGCCTCGCAGACGCAGTTCACACACCAGTGAATGCCATAGGAACGGTAGACATAGGCTCTTCCCGGTGGCCCGAACATCACCTGATTGCGTGACGTGAGGCCGCGAAAGGAATGCGCGGCCGGATCGGCGTGATGATAGGCTTCGACCTCGACGATGGTTCCTCCGACCCCGTTGACGAGAAGCGTCGCCCCGATCAGGTCGGGAGCGACCTGATGGACGCTGCGGGCAAAGAAAACGGCATCAAGCGGCGGGCCTGGCCTGTCAGCGGTGGCGCGAGCGGAGGGGGACGGCATGGGTCCTTCCTTGAGAAAATGGGTCGGTCCTTGAGAAACTCGCTTTTCGCAGGCGGTGCCTGCACGCCGAGGGCCGCAAGGCGTCTGCGGGCAACGCAACGCGGGGCCCCAAGGCCACGTCAAGGCCACGTCAAGGCCACGTCAAGGCCACGTCAAGGCCACCGCGCGCCCCAAGGCCACCTCGCAACCCCAAAGGCGATCCCGGATCGGCTTGCGGCCTTTGATCATAGCACCTAATCTTATCTGCAAATCCCGGTTCAATGAGCGGATTGCCGCGCAATTCAACGGCCGCGACCAGGAGAGAGAGACAGGCGGGAAAATCCCATGGTCGTCATTGTCGATACCAACACAGGCACGAGCGGGCGGGAAGGCGGGCGTCCCCGTCACCCCGAAAAGGTCAACCGGCCGGATGCCGCGTCACCGCCGAAGCCCGACTGGATCCGCGTGCGTGCGCGTGCCACCGCGGGCTTTGGTGACACCCGCCACATCGTCCGCAAAGGCGGTCTGCATACCGTGTGCGAGGAGGCCCATTGTCCCAATATCGGCGAATGCTGGGAGCAGAAACACGCCACCTTCATGATCATGGGCGACACCTGCACCCGGGCCTGTGCCTTCTGCAATATCAAAACCGGGTTGCCGGGCGCGCTTGATGACAATGAACCGGAGCATGTTGCCGAGGCAGCTGCCGCGCTCGGCCTTGCCCATGTCGTGATTACGTCCGTGGATCGTGACGATCTTGACGATGGCGGCGCGGCCCATTTTGCCCGCACCATCGCAGCGCTGCGCGCAGCAGCCGGTGCGACCACGATCGAAGTTCTCACCCCCGATTTTCTGCGCAAGCCCGGGGCGCTCGAGGTGGTGGTGGCGGCGCGGCCGGATGTGTTCAATCACAACCTCGAAACCGTGCCGTCGCGCTACCTCAGCGTGCGTCCCGGTGCACGCTATTTCCATTCGCTGCGTCTGTTGCAGCGGGTCAAAGAGATGGATCCTTCGATCTTCACCAAGTCCGGGATCATGCTCGGTCTTGGCGAGGAGCGCCATGAGGTGCTGCAGGTGATGGACGATCTGCGCTCGGCCGACGTCGATTTTCTCACCATCGGCCAGTATCTGCAGCCGACCCGCAAGCACCACGCGGTTCACCGCTATGTGCCGCCGGAGGAGTTCGATGCTTACGCGAAAATCGGGCGCACCAAGGGTTTCCTGAGGATCGCAGCAAGCCCCCTGACCCGTTCCTCCCATCATGCCGGCGCGGATTTTGTCCGTCTGCAGGCGGCGCGTGCCGCGCGGCTTTAAGGCGGTGAGACCTCATGCAGCGATTTTCCAACCGCCACCGCGTCAGTCATGGTGCAGACCAGATGTTTGATCTGGTGGCCGATGGCGAGCGCTACCCCGAATTCGTGCCCCTGTGCAGCGCCCTGAAAGTGCGCCAGCGGCGTAGCCTGCCCGATGGCATCGAATTGCTGGTGGCCGACATGACGGTTTCCTTCAAGCTGATCCGCGAGACCTTCACCAGCCGGGTGACGCTGGATCGCGCGCGGCGCCGCATCCTGGTTGAGTATCTCCAGGGCCCCTTCAGCCATCTGGAGAACCGCTGGACCTTCGAGCCGGTGAGTGACAGCGCCTGCATTGTCGGCTTCCATATTTCCTATGAATTCAAAAGCCGGATGCTGGCGATACTGATGGGCTCAATGTTTGATACCGCCTTCGCCCGTTTCGTCTCCGCCTTCGAAAAGCGCGCCGACGCCATCTACGGCCGGCAGCCGGTCGCGGCATCTTCAGTGCCGGTGTGAGGGGGTGCGAGGTTGCCGGCAGGAATGGTATAAGAATGGTAGAAAGATGGTAGAAGGGTGGTAGTGCCGCCATACCGCGACAGCGGGTTTCGGGCGATGCCGCGCCTGGCCGGAGCGCGGTACGCGGTTTGTACCTGCGCAAGGAGGACGCGCCTTCCCCGCGAGCGCGTGAGGGACGGTCCGGGGGCAGCATTTTCTGCGGGCACCGGCCAGCGTCGCGCGCGGGCTGTCTTTGCCGGGCGTCTTGCGCGCGCAGTGTCGAAAAACCGTCCCCGGTGTGTGCCGCCAGACCAGGATCGCAAAAGCGGTCCTTCGCTTCTGACAAGGGCAGTATTGTGCCACGCGGTTCTCTGATCTTTGACCCAAATCAGCTTAAATTCCGGTCTCTTGCGATGTCGATTTAAGGGATGGATGAATTTTTTCCGCGGCCACGCAAGCCGGAGGCTGATTCGCCCCTCCACACAGCATGCGTGACTGGCGCGGGCAAAGGGGGAACCCGGGTGCCGGTGCTGCGATTGCGGAGCCTCTTGATTTCGCGCAAATCGCAAATATGCTACTGACAGTAGTCTGTCGGTTGTGGAGCGGCGCTGCCCGCTCCCGGAGGTGAAGTCTGATGCCTGCGATTCCGAATCTTTCGATCTCACCGGAGAAGGTTTTCTTCGTGATCTCGAAGTCACGTCAGCTCGACAATGAAATGGGGGGCAGCGGGGTTATTCTGGATTCAGGCGACAACGATATGAGCTACGGTTCCAGCGGCCGGGGTGAGGATACGGACCGCGCCGAGCTCGTCGGCTTCATTCGCGATCTCAATATTGATGAGAAGATTGATCTGGTGGCGCTGATGTGGCTTGGCCGCGGCGATGGCGATCTCAGCAGTTGGAAAGATTTGCATGCCCAGGCGACGCAGGCCTCCAACCGGCGCACCGCGTCCTATCTGATCGGAACACCGATGCTTGCCGATTATCTTGAGGAGGCGATGGTGCAATTCGGCAAGTCCTTCGAGGAATTCGAAGAGCATCTTTGAGATGCGCGGGTCTTTCCCCTTAAATCAGGTTCAATGTCCGGCCTCGGTCCCCTTGAGACAGGGGGATGTGCGGGTCGTTCACCTGGAGTGCCTGGTTTGTCCCTGGAGTGAATGTCATGGCGAACAAGATGAGGATCGATAAGGGTGAGTGGCTGGTGGTGTGTGATGGTCGCAAAGCGCTGATCCTGGAGAATATCGGCGACGAGATGTATCCGAATCTCCGCACTTTCGAGGTGCACGAGCAGCCCAACCCGCCAACCAGTGCCCATGGCAGCGATGCGCCGGGACGCTATCATGCGACGGCCGGCGGGGCCCGCAGCGCGCTGGAGCAGACGGACTGGCACGACGAGGCGGAGCGGGCGTTTCTCAGGACCCTGGCTGGACGGCTCGACACTGCGGTCGTCGCAGGTGAGACCCCGGCCCTCATCCTGGTGGCGTCTCCGCGTGCGCTGGGGATGATTCGCAGCGAGTATTCAGCGACCCTGCGCAGGGCGTTGCGGGCAGAGATCGGCAAGGACCTGGTCAAGCTGCCGGTATACGAGATCGAAAAACAGATCCTGGCCTCAGGCGCGCCCAAAGAGGCGCAAGCCTGACTTGTGCCGCCGCGCGCTGCGGGAGACCCGCTGGATGGGTGGCGGTGGTCCGATACCATGAAGGCCAGGCGCCGCGGGAGGGGCACGCCTGGCAGGAACATCTGCCGCAGATCGGGCAACGCCCAGGGGAGCGGGCAGGGCGGTTCATGCCCTGCTCAGGCCTTGAGCGGATCGGGTCTGATAGCAGGGATGCCGGCGGCGGTCCTGACCGCGACAGGCTGCGCTCAGGGGAGCGGGCAGGGTGGTTTATGCCCTGCTCAGGCCTGGGGCGGATCGGGTCTAATAGCAGGGATGCCGGCGGCGGTCCTGACCGCGATAGGCTGCCGCGCCCTGGGCGCAGTGGCGGGCGGGGCCGTCATAATAGGCGATGGTGCCAGGCTGCAGACCAGGACCGTAGTTATGCAGGTATAACTGTGCCGCGCGATCGCGCTGGAGGTGACGGTGACGGTGACGTGCGTCCGCGGGGCTCAGCGTGGCAAGCAGGGCGACCAGGGCGAGGAAAATGACAGGAAATTTCAAGCGGTCCATCTCGATACTCCGACAGCGCGCAACCCAAGTTGACAGAGCGCCACTTTACAATGATTTTGCTGCAGTCTGGTAGGGCTTGAGTGATGTTATTGGCAGGTGACAGGTGCCGTCACGGTTTTTGTCGGAATGTCTGTGTTGTGGTTGTCGCGGCGGCGGGGAACCCGGAGAACGGAAGCCGGCGCTTGGGTTGAAAGGCGAAAGTCGCGTATTGACAAGGCTTTGCGATTGATTCGGCGAAATGCGGTACAGTGCCCGATGGGTGAACGTGGTGAGTGCTGAAACACAGGTCGAAACAATGGCTGCGGACGAGGGGGCGGCTTCGGCTTACGGCCTTGGGGGGGGCGATCGGAACCAGCGGGGGTTTTCTCCGCGGTGTGGTGTGATGCCGTCTGGATCGTTTTTGCAGCCCGGGTCGCTTCTGGGCGCCGGGTCGGGCGCGAAACTGCCGGTGAACGAACCACTTCCTGTCTTTCCAGCGATGGCGAAGCTGCCCGGCTGCGCTCGCCGATGTGCTCGCCCGCAGATGTCGGGAAGGCGGGGTGGATCGCAGGCGCAGGGCCACGCCGCTCAGGGTCATCCGTGCCCGGGCCGTTGTGCCAGGCGCGAGTCGGGGCGCGTGAAGGGAGCCTGGTGGCTTCCCACGGCCGGGGTCTGCGCCCGGGCAGAGATGGGTCCACCGCTGCGCCTTGCACTTCTCAGCCTGCTGTTTTTTGCCTCTGTGATCCCGGGCGCGGCGCTGGCGAACACCGGGGGCAGCCAGGTCAGCCATGTGGCTGCGCCCAAAGAAAAGTCGAGGGAAAAGCCCAAAGAGGCGGCCAGAGAAAAGGCGGTCAGGGACAAGGCGGCCAGAGAAAAGGCGGTCAGGGACAAGGCGGCCAGAGAAAAGGCGGCCCGGGACAAGGCGGCCAAAGAAAAGGCGGCCAGGGAAAAGGCCGAACGGCCCTTCATCATCCGCGGTGACCATGGCGGCTACGTCGAGGAATATAAGGAAAAATACCATCGCTGGCGGGACAAGGGCAGGCGGGTGGTGATTGACGGTGTCTGCAATTCCGCCTGCACGCTCGTTCTCGGCATCGTTCCCCTGAACCGGATCTGCGCCACACCGCGTGCCAGCCTGGGCTTTCACAAGGCCTATTACGGATCCTTCTCCTTCGGCATCAAGATCACCAGCGCCGCCGGCACCTCGGAACTGATGTCCTATTACCCGGATCCGGTGAAGGACTGGCTGCGCCGCAATGGCGGGTTGTCAACCGAGATGAAAACCATCCGCAATGGTGCCGAAATGTGGAAGATCGTTGATCCCTGTCCCGAGGAATGGTGAGCGACAGCGCAAGGCCGGCTTCCAGGCCTCTACTCCACTCCATTCCATGCGGTGGCGAGCGCCTGTGGCGCCCGGCCTGGCAGGCCTCAAGGGAAATCCTCAGCTTCCCGGCGCAAAGCCCCTGGGGAGCGAAAGCGATGACAGGCGGCCCCGGTCAGGGGAGATCTGTGCCGGTATGCGCCGGTATCCCTGGCCGCGCCGTCAGGAGGTACTGGCGGTTTTGGACTTGCGGTTTTGGACTTGCGGTTTTGGACTTGCGGTTTTGGACTTGCGGTTTTGGACTTGCCTTGGGCAGCGCTGGCGCGACCGTCAGGGGCGCGACCAGGATTGAGGCGATGGGCCAGGCGGGCTGCCAATGGCGGTGTGCAGGCGTCCGCGAGGTCCCGGGAGGTCCTGCCGGGGGTGGTCCCTGTGGGGAAAGGCCGCAAAAACCTGGATGGCCGAAGGGCCGCTTCAGGCGCGGCAGCGGTCAGCGGCTGATTATCGTGCCTTTCGGCAACCTCCAGCTGTTGGACTTTCGGCAAAAGACCGTGCCGAGCGTGGTATGCCACCGCGCTGCAATATTTAGACCGTTACCTTCGGACGTTTTTGCTGTAGACGACACGGATTATAGCGGCTCGTTGTAAAAGACGCCCGTTTGGGCGCGCGGGAACCGCTCCTTCGGTCCGGATGTAAGAAGCATCATGTTCAAACGAATTCTCATCGCCAATCGTGGCGAAATCGCCTGTCGGATTATCAAGACCGCCCGTCGTATGGGTATTCATACCATAGCGGTCTATTCGGACGCGGATCGGGACGCGCTCCATGTCGAAATGGCCGACGAGGCCGTGTGGATCGGGCCCCCGGCTGCGGCGGAAAGCTATCTCGTTATTGAGAAAATTGTTCAGGCCTGTCGCGACACCGGTGCCGAGGCCGTCCATCCCGGCTATGGCTTTCTGTCCGAGCGCGAGGCCTTCCCCACCGTCCTCAAGGATGCCGGCATCGTCTTTATCGGCCCCAATCCGGGCGCCATTGCCGCCATGGGGGACAAGATCGAATCCAAAAAAGCTGCGGCGCTCGCCAATGTCTCGACCGTTCCCGGCTATCTCGGCGTGATCGAGGATGCCGAACATGCCATCAAGATCGCCGAATCGATCGGTTTTCCGGTGATGATCAAGGCCTCCGCCGGTGGCGGCGGCAAGGGTATGCGCATTGCCACTTCGCTTCGGGAGGTCGAGGAGGGCTATGGCCTTGCCAAGGCCGAAGCCAAGGCATCCTTTGGCGATGATCGCGTCTTCATCGAAAAATTCATCGTCAATCCCCGCCACATCGAAATCCAGGTCCTCGGCGACAAACACGGAAATGTGATCTATCTCGGCGAGCGCGAATGCTCGATCCAGCGTCGCAACCAGAAGGTCATCGAGGAGGCCCCCTCGCCGCTGCTCGACGACACCACGCGGCGCAAGATGGGTGAGCAGGCGGTCGCCCTGGCGAAGGCTGTGAATTACGATTCGGCGGGTACCGTCGAATTCGTCGCCGGCCAGGACAAGAGTTTCTACTTTCTGGAAATGAACACCCGTCTTCAGGTCGAGCATCCGGTTACCGAACTGGTGACCGGGATTGATCTGGTCGAGCAGATGATTCGCGTTGCTGCGGGTGAGAAACTGGCGATCGCGCAGGAGGATGTCCGTCTGCGTGGCTGGGCAGTGGAAACCCGCGTCTATGCCGAGGATCCGTTCCGCAATTTCCTGCCTTCGATCGGGCGTCTGACCAAATATCGGCCGCCGGCGGAGCGCAGCAAGGACGGGGTCACCGTGCGCAATGATACCGGAGTCCAGGAAGGCGGCGAGATCTCGATCCATTATGACCCCATGATCGCCAAACTGATCACCCATGCTTCGTCACGAGCAGGGGCGATCGAGGCCCAGTCCACCGCGCTCGACATGTTCTATGTCGATGGCATCCGCCACAACATCCCGTTCCTGGCCGCATTGATGAACCACCCGCGATGGCGCGAGGGTGCACTGTCGACCGGCTTTATCGCCGAGGAATTCCCCACCGGTTTTGCGCCCCGGATCCCGGAGGGGCAGGTGGCGCTGCGCGTCGCCGCCGTGGGCTCCTTCATCGACCACGTGCTGGGGGAGCGCAAACGGCAGATTTCCGGGCAGCTTGGCGGCCGCCTCTATCAGCGCGAGCGTCGTCGCGCGGTATGGCTGGGGCGGGATGAGATCCAGCTTGAGATCGCACGCGAGGGCATCGACAGAATTGCGGTGTGTTTCCTCGATGCCGACTTCCACCCCGGTCTTCCGCATGTGCTGGAATCAACCTGGAAGCCCAGTGATCCGGTGTGGCAGGGCACGATCGACGGTCAGTTCATCGCGGTTCAGGTCCGCCCCATCGCCAATGGCGTCCGCCTCGCCCATCAGGGGGTCGAGGTTCCGGTCTATGTCTTCACGGAGACCGAGGCCAAGGCGGCACGGCTGATGCCGATTGTGTCGGCGTCCGACACCGGCAAGAAGGTGTTGTGCCCGATGCCGGGACTTGTGGTGTCGATCGCGGTCGCCGAAGGCCAGGAGGTCAAGGCCGGTGAAACCCTGGCGGTGGTCGAGGCCATGAAGATGCAGAACGTGCTCCGTGCGGAGCGCGATGGCATCGTGAAAAAGATTCACGCCAGCCCCGGAGCAACGCTTGCGGTCGATGCCCTGATCCTTGAATTTGCCTGAGACTGTCGATTCAGACTGCTGATACAGGGAGACCTTGATGGCCTTTCGCAGACGCCGTGACCAGCTGCGTGCGATCCTGTCCCGGGAGGCCGGGCAGACCAATGCCTGTGTTCATCCGGCATCGGTCTATGATGCCATCTCGATCCGGATTGCCGAGGATCTCGGTTTTGAACTCGGCATGCTGGGTGGATCGGCGGCGGCGCTGGCGGTGCTGGGGGACCCCGACATCGCCCTGATCACGCTCACGGAACTTGCCGAGCAGACGCGCCGCATGTCACGCGCATCGGCCCTGCCGGTCCTGATCGATGCCGATCACGGCTACGGCAATGCCCTCAATGTCCGTCGCACGGTACAGGAACTGGAGGCTGCCGGAGCGGCGGGACTGACGATTGAGGACACTCTGCTGCCACAGGGTTTCGGCGAGACAAAAACGCAGCTGATTTCGCTGGAGGAGGGGGTTGGCAAGATGAAGGCGGCGCTGGACGGCCGCAGCGACCCCTCGCTGGTGATCATCGGCCGCAGCGGAGCGGCCGGCCTCACCTCGCTCGAGGATGCAATTCTCCGTGCCCGTGCCTATGAGAGATGCGGCGTCGATGCCCTGTTCTTCACCGGTATGAAAACCCGTGCCCAGCTGGAAGCGATTGCGGCCGCGACCCGGCTGCCGATCATTCTCGGTGGCGCACCGGCAGAATTGTCGGAGCGCGATTACCTTGCCAGCCAGCGTGTGCGGGTCGCCCTGCAGGGCCACGCTCCGATCAGTGCCGCCACCAGGGCGGTCCATGAGACACTGAAGGCGCTGTCGCAGGGCATGGCACCAAAAAGCCTGCCCAATCTGGCATCCCCGGAACTGAGTGCCGCGGTCATGCGCGAGGCCGCCATGAAAGCGCGGGCCCGCGCCTTTCTGGAGCCGCAACAGCCCGAAAAATGACCATCTGGCACGAGGGATCACCGGTTCCTGCCGCGCGCCAGGCGCAAAGACCAGAAGCGCCAGGACCGGAAGCGTCAGGACCGGAAGGCGCGGCCGGGAAGAACCGCCTCGCCTGAGCAGGTGACGGGCCAGGGTGAGGAGTGGACAGCGGCCCGGGCCCTCGTGTCAGGTGATCCGCCGCCATTATTTTGCGGGGCCGGTTTTGCACCTGTCGTTCCATTTCTGGAAGCGACGGACTGTGCTGTCTGTTTGACGCTGTCGAGGCCCGGCCACCGTTCCTGAGGGAGGTGAATCGTGGCAGACGGATAAGCATCCAGGCTGGAGGGGGGCAGTTTTTCACCGGATTTCGAGCCGGGTGGGAACTGCCTCTTGTCCGACCTGGGCAGTCACGGATCATCAAAGGTGATTTCGCTCTTTCGGGCTTCACTGCCCTCTCTCCATGGAGAGGTCAGAACCTCTTCGATCTTGTCCACCGCCTGATCAAGCGTGAGCGGCGTCAGCAGCACCTCTTCACCGACCACGGTGAGGGACAGCTCCTGCCCGCGGGCCTTGAAGATCCGGCACAGCATCGTCATCCCGGAGCTGTCGCGCAGCATGATCGCAAGCGGTCCGGAGCCTTCATTGCAGCTCTGCGTTGCCACGCTCATCAGCCGGGTCGATGTTGCCGCCAGCCGTTCGAGATTTTTCTGGGTGCGGGTGAAGGCCAGCGGCCGCCCCTCATCATCGCTGACGAAGACGGCGCTGAAGGAGCCCGCGGAGGCGATCTGGTCGAGCAGCGACCGGAGATCGCGGTGGTGGGTGCCGGAATTGCCGAAGTCGGAGAGGTCAAGCGAGGTCAGCGGGCTCACGACCGCGGGCAGGGGCAAGGAAGGGGGCGTGCGCCGACGTTCCGTCTCCGGCGCGTTGTTGGCCCCTGAGCGCCGGCGATCTGTCTCGGGTCCGTTGTCGCCCCCTGAGCGTCTGCGATCCGTCTCGGGTCCGTTGTCGCCGCCGGGGCGCCGGCGATAGGTGTTCTGCACGGTCTGACGGATCTGCTGTTCAAGATAGCCGTTCCGATTGCGGTTCCGTGGTGTGTCGGAATTATTATGCGACGTAAAGCGATAGGCCACCAGGATCAGGATGGCAGCACCAAGTCCGACACATATCGCGATGATTGCTGCCATCTCTGCCTTTCTCCGCAAGCGTCGTCGCGTCGGGAAGCAATCATCCTTCGTCCCATCAGTCAAATAGATAGCGCTCGCAGGGCAGCTTTTTGGTACCCCGGCACCGCAAACGCCGCGATCTTCCTTCCCTTTCCTGTCTCGTCACGCCTCCGATTGTCCGCAGGCTGCGGGAGGTGGATGGGATGGCGGAAAAATCAGACCGTCGGCAACTTGAATTGTGGAATGATGAGGTCGATGCCGCATCTGAGATCGGCGCACCAGTCAATGAACTGGTTCACCATTTCCTTGCCCGCGAAGAACGCACCGTGTTGCGGGGCGATGATTTCGATATCGAGTGAACGCACCATGTTGGCCCAGGCGCGCATCACGCTGTTGGCGGTCATGTAGCGCTGGTGGAAGCCCGTCATGAACTGAAGATGGCTCTCGAAACTGCGTACCTGCGCATATCCGGCACCGATCGAGGCACCGAGATCGCCGCTGTAGAGGATCTTGGCGATGGGGTCGTAGATCTGGAAATTGCCCTCACTGTGGAGGAAGTGAGCGGGCAGGGCGAAAAGCTGGCCGTCACCGCCGATTTCGAACACCATGCCCTCGTCGGGAATGGGTACCAGTCTGTCAGCAAGCATATGGTCGAGCCCGAAATGCGGCACGAAGCGCGTCCACAGCGCAGAGATATAGGCGGTGGCATCGGTCGTCATCAGCCAGCCGTTGACTGCGGCGACGATGTCCGGATCCTGATGGGAGAGGAAAAGATAGCGCAACGAGCCGCGCCCCAGCACCGAGAGGGTTTCCGACAAAACCCGGCTGTAGACCTTGTGGCCGCCGGGATCGAGCATCATGCCCTCGCCATGATGAATGATCAGGTGCTGATTGGCCTGAACCGCAAAGCCGCCCGCGTCGACGTCTTCCAGCAACACGTTTTTGTGGATGCCATCGTCGTAGAGGATAATGTTCGGCATGAAGACTTGTACTCCGGTAAAATCAGGCACGCGAGGCGGCTTGAGTGAGTATTCGAAAACGTCGGGGGCGGGGACGAAAGGCTGGGGCGCGGATGAGGGAAGGTTTGCGAGTGTTGCACCCGCGCCTGTGCTTTCTTGGATTCCCGTCTAGAGGATCTTGGTCAGCGATCGCACGGCTTCACGCATGTCGAAGAAGACAAGGCCGAGCTTGGCGCTTTCGTTGGTCAGGGCGAGCAGAAGCGCACCGCGTCCGGCGTTGATGAGAATGGCATAACCATGCTCGCCGCGTACGATCACCTCGCGCACATTTCCGCGGCTCAACTCCACCGCGGCACGGCTGCCGAGATTAAGCAGGGTTGCCGTCATGCCGGCGACCCGCGATTCCTCCATGTCCGAAGACAGGGCGCTGGCAATCATCAATCCGTCTTCGGAAATCAATGCGCTTGCTTCAACGCCGGGGGAATCGTTCTGCAGTTTCCGCAGGGCCCGGTAAAGCTCGTCGCTTCGTGTCGGTGGTCTCTCCTGGTGGTCCCGTGAACCACGCTGCGGTTCGCGTGAAGCCTGGAAGGGGGGCGATGGCGGCATGCTGGTTCGTTCCGGTCCTGGTTGTTGCGGGCGTCCGCGGGCGGCCTGTATCGTCTTTTCTCGAAGCTCCTTCAAGGCCACGGTGACGGATGCGTTCATGGGCTGGGGTACCGGTGCCAGCATCGGTGGCACCACCTTGGAGACGGGCAGCGGGACCGGTACCGGCATCGGAGGGATCAGATCCGGCAACGCCGTCACTCTGGGCCTTGCCAGGATCTCCGGTTCATCGTCGGCCGAGGCGCGCGACAACAGATCACCAAGCCAGCTGTCCGACCTCATGAGATTCGAAGTTGCTGGACTACGTTCCAGTGCTGGCGGCGTCGGTTTTGCATGTGCCATCGTTCTGAACCTGGTCTCGAAGCGGTTGATGGCCTCATCAAGCAATCGGATCTCGTCTTCCATGTCTTCGGGCGGCCGCGTGGATCGGAGCTGGGCGACGAGCGATGCCCGGGTTCGCGAATAGAGAGCCGTCCGAGCGGGCTCAGACGGATCGGGAAGTTTTTCCACCGCACGCGTCAGCAACGCATCATAGTCGGCCATAATGGTTAACGCGTGTTTGAGCGGATGATCCTCAACTGGTGGCATCTTGGAATATCCTGAACCGGTCGCAATTGCAGCGGGTACTCGGGAAATTATCATCGACTGTGGCAGGTGCGAGTGAGGAAATCGCAAACAGCCATTAAACGAAATGTTATATGCGACCAATTTGCAATTAAAGCGACGGCGGCCCCTGAGACAAGGGGAAATATTCCAAAGTGGCGAACACCGCCAGCCCCGAAACCGCCATCGGACGCCTTCGTGCGGGCGCAAAAGAATTGGCAAAAGCCCGTCAGATGTGGCCGCGAGCGCTACCCCTGCAGGGGGCGGATGGAACCGCCCGCGGCCTGCGCGACTTTAAAACAGCAATCAAAACAGGTTCTTGCCGGCCAGAAGAGCATCGCGGGAGAAGCTCGCGGACAGGGGGGCGAGGATGAAGGGGCAAGCCAGGGGGCAGGCCGCGCCGGCAGGGAGCTGCCAATCGGCGAGGTCAGCCAGGGGAGGGGCGGGTAAGGCCAGGCCAGCGGTAAAAAGCGCAGGAGCAGTAGCGACGGAGGCAGAGCGAAGGGCAGGAGATGGCGCAAAGCGGCAAGAGCGATGACGGGCGCGGCACGCGGGCGGGAAGCTGGCCGCAAAGCAGGCAGGGCGGGGGCTATGGGGGCAAAAGGGAGCGGCAGGGAGTGGAAAAAGGAGCGCCCGCCTCATCCCCGTCTGCGCCAATCGGTGCCCGTGGGCGGCCGGCGGCCCCCCCTTTGCGTATCTCTGCGACAGTTTCACTTCCGGGAAGCCGGTCTTTTCGCGGTCACAGCAGAAGCGTTTCAGACCGGCAATTGCCGTCTGTCGCGCGTTCCACCGCCCCGCCCGGGATTGCACCATGCCGGGCATTCATGCCGGGATCACTGCCACATTCCGCGCATTCTGGCACCGAGATCGATCCGGGGTCCCTCGGGCGTGGCGGTGCTGGCGGCGGTGCCCGGAGGTGGCCAGCTTGTGTGTTCGAAGGATGACAGCAGGCCGTCCGGGAGGAAGCGGGAGCGCGCGGCATAAACATGGCGGTCGCCCTGGGCGCGCTGGCTATGGGTGAAGAAGCGCTGTGGCACCATGAGGTGAAGGTCGTCCTTCGCCCGGGTCATCGCCACATAGAGCAGGCGACGTTCCTCTTCGATCTCGGCGCGGCTGCCGGTGGCCAGATCGGAGGGCATGCAGCCATCGACGACGTTGAGGACAAAGACCGATTTCCACTCCTGCCCCTTGGCTGAGTGGATGGTGGAAAGGATGAGATAATCGTCGTCGCGCAACGGGGTGCCGGCAT
>Ga0123357_10004393_pt1 | contig 16540 bp, 11 predicted proteins | sample TergutEmb28metaG_FD_89873 | JGI IMG/M metagenome (GOLD analysis project Ga0123357, IMG submission 89873) | Embiratermes neotenicus P4 segment gut microbial communities from Petit-Saut dam, French Guiana - Emb289 P4 | ecosystem: Host-associated > Arthropoda: Insects > Digestive system > Gut ... | reverse complement strand
CCACTTTTGAATCATGCATACCACCTGAATATCTGTGCACAAGATAAACAGTTATCCCTGTACACTTGTCTCATCAATTCCACAGTCTCTGCTGCAGTTTTCCTGAGTTGAAAACAGAATTTAATGTTCACTGTCTGCTCCATGCTGCTACTGTGACCACGTCCTCGCACTACCTGCACAACATGGCGCCATATTTCCCGTCATGCTCAGCGTGGGGCATTGCGGTGTTGCCAGATTACAGATGAAGGTTGGTCACATGGATGGCATGCATTGCTTCATAGATAGCACTTCTATCTTGGTCAAAATAAAACCAGTCTCATTATATAATTGTCGGACTGTGTATGAATGTAATGCCACTGAAGACCACTCTAAATTCATATTTTTTTTTAATAACCTGGCAGAGGCACCAACTTGTGGAGTGGGAATGCCATTGGTGTCACTTCTGAAATGCTGTTTCCACAATAACCATTGTAATGATAGTAACACAAGTAACAAATTTCATTCTTTAACAGAATTTACAAGCATGATTAAAAAATTATCCACAATTATTTTTTTATGTTCTGCTTTTTATGAACAGTTACAACTGTATTATTTTTCTACATAGTTTCCATGCCTCTCAGTATGCTTGTGTCACAATATCCCTTGTTTCTCAGTCATTGAGAGTCATGGGTCTCGTCAGTTGATGTGGCTGGGCATTCTGAGCATTCTGCATTGGCTGAACTTGTCCAGCCATTCTTACACATCCCAGTCCACGCATACACACACACACACTCGTCTGAGTTGACAGATTATTCCCATACTGAGCAGATAAACTCCAGTGAATATAAGCCCCTTTCACAACCTCTGCCTATAGAAAGAAAACCACAGCCATTTGTCAAGGGTTAACATAGTTTGTGCAAGTCTCAAAATGAAATGTGATAGCCACAGAAAATATTAAAAGTTCATTGTTACACAGTAATATAACACTGACCAAAACCAAGCATATAGACAATACGTGCTGAAAATCCAGTAATCATAATTGAGGATCAAATCTGAATAGGGATTTGGGGGGTGGAAGGATATGAATTGCTCAAAATTAAAGAACTTACATTTCCCATTGTGAAGACATTGTGCTGTATTTCAGCTATAAATGCTGCTACAAAAATAATGTGTATATACATAATCAGTTATGTACATTACTCTTTTCTGTATGTCATTCATATTACAGGAATGTAATAAGGTCTTAGTATACATTATAAGTAATGAAATGGGATGACAGAGATGTTCATTTTTGAACTTTTCCAGTTCCATCCTGTAGGCTTATGAACCTGGTTGATAAGAGAGAGTACTGCTGCAGAGGGACCACAAGTACAATTTCTCTTCCCATACTATATGAAACCCTAGATGCAACACATAGCAACAATCTGTTAAGTGTATGTGATAGTGTTTATTGAATTATAAGAATATTATATCCGACACTGCCCATTGTCTGAGGTATACTTCATGCACAAGTAAAAGTATATACTTACAGTGATGTGTAGTTAAGTTAATTACTTATAAGCCTAATATTACTTTTACCTGATGACAGAAGCAGCACAAGCTTCCAAAATACTGTGTATATCAAGTATACCTCACACAATGGACAATAACTGAGATAACATTTGTTGTAATAAAACAGCATATGTCTGTGTACTCAACTGTATCTGATTCTTAAGGGTCATGACCTTGAAAACAACATAAATAATTATACTGTATCATGTGTTCACTTGCTGCGTAGTGTATTGGCAATATACGATGTACTGTATACGATGCAACCCAAAGATCAGACATCTATAAATACTGAAACACGTGTATAAGAAAATTGGAAAGGGTATGTAGTCAAACACAACTATGTCAATTAAGATGCATTTAATGGCTATACTAGACAACATGTTTCGGCCTTTACTGGCCATCTTCAGGTTGTCTTCAAGAGAACTTAAGGTCACTGTGTGCGCACGTGGTGCAGAGATATCTACATAAGGGCCTTATTGCATAATGTAATTTCTATATGTGGTGGTATGCTCTGACTAGAGGCACGATAGGATCTGGTGGCTAGTGTCAAGTTTGAAGGTTCTCGGTGCACTAGTATTATGATGAGGCATGTTCCTCTTCCTTCCTCTTAATTGGGGTCGTGTTGTCGAATTAATTCGATTAATAGTGTGACAAAGCGTCTCACAGTGAACAGCTACACACAGTGAGAAACAGTACACGGCAACAACAACAGTATGTGCCACCACCCACATGGACATACACCCACCCAGGGGTAAAACCGGAGCGAGCTGGGAACACACTAACATCCGGAGCGTAAGTAAGTACTAAGCTATTTATGTTTTCCTCCAATACAGCAAATTTTCCAATGTATAATTAGGCCGGATTAATTCACCACCCTTCTCACACACATCTCTGTCCCCACAGGCAAGGGACCGTACATCCAAGGTCATTCGGGCCTCCCCGCAACACGACCCCAATTAAGAGGAAGGAAGAGGAACATGCCTCATCATAATACTAGTGCACCGAGAACCTTCAAACTTGACACTAGCCACCAGACCCTATTGTGCCTCTAGTCAGAGCATACAACCACATACAGAAGTTACATTACGCAATAATGCCCTTATGTAGAGATCTCTGCACCATGTGCATGCACATTGTATATAGTAGGACCTTAAGTTCTCTTGACGACAGACAACCTGAAGATGGCCAGTAAAGGCCGAAACACGTAGTTGTCTAGTACAGCCATTAAATGCAGCTTAATTGGCATAGTTGTGTTTGACTACATACCCTTTCCAATTTTCACACACACAACGGGGATGACACACTTCCAAGACGTATATAAGAAGCTACCCCTCCACTGCAGTGGACAACCCCACCATTTGCGAAGCTGTTCGGCACAAGCTCACTACGTTGCTTCAGTTTTGCTGGCTACCAATTGCATGGTAATTCTGTAACTAACAGCACGGTCTTTTAACAAGAAGGAGTTCATGTGTTGGACATTTTGTTTCTTACAAAGCATGGTTCCACTTAAGTAGATACATTAAGAGTCAAAATAGTAAAATATGGAGTTAATGGTTTAAACTATGACATTCTGTGTACAGTTACTACCAACGTAGCTAGGCATATAGTATAGTGACCACAGATTGTGTTTCAGTACTAATGAGCATACTATGACACAGAAATGCTTTGGCACAGGTCAACCTATGTCGAGTCTTACATGCTAACAAGAACTACTAGCATTCTGCAGGCAATGAATAGCATCAACACCAACTAATTTGCAAGTGTCCACATCACAGATTAATACTGTATATTCACACAGTTACTTCTTGAACAGTCTCAAAAACCAAGAGTTTATAATACCTTGTTCCCAGTTATTAGCTACTTAATTTACATACATTATTCATTAGCAAGACACATTTCAGGAATCCAAAGAATTAGAATGTATGCTCCAAACAGATATACTCTGCCATCATAAAATGACAGATAAAATGCAGCAAATGAACAGGACTCCAGCCACAGAGTATTCATACTGAGTTTCATAAACAGTGATCAGTTAATATCCAGTCATAATGTCCTGGTTTATTTAGTAATTATCTTTGAATTGCATGGGGTGTATAGTACTTCATAGCAGGATAACAGTGAACGTTGAAATGGAAAAGATGTGGATGGGATGTGGTCACAGCCTATTTCAAGGTACTGTACCATCATTTCTCTAAAGGGATTGACATAAAGGCTGTCTGAAGAGTACTAGGTCTCTAGGTTGAGAATTATAACTGAAATACGGTTTTGACATTCAGAGGACCGTGCATCGTGATATATTCTTATAATAAAAGCCAACGAGATGCACTGTTTTTCAAATTTATTTTGATAAAGAACTCTGCATGTTTCAGACAGATCTACTGTCCATCATAAGGAGTCTCAACACTGTTTTCACAGCAATTGGTATTTGTCATGCTAGTTATGTTGACTGTCTGCTAGCGAAGTCATCTCGCTAGCAGTCAGTCAACATACCTAGCATGACAATATACAGTGTCAAGATACTCATGATGATGGACAGCAGATCTGTCCGAAACTTGTACAGTTTTTTATCAAAATAAATTTGAGAAACAGTGCATCTCGTTGGCTTTTATTATAAGAATGAAATATAGTATGTTGCATAAGAACACAGAGATTTATAGCTGATGGTAAAAACTTAAGCAACAGAGAACCCAGAAGTAATTTAAAAGTTATTACAGGGGGTCTATGAATACCTGCTTGATCATTATAATGCAATGTATTAGTATATATTACCTGATATATACAGAGCAGAATGTAGGACAAGCAACTTTTTCGTTCTGGAACCATGAATCATGGCTACAAGATATTACAGTATAGAACAAAAAATTTATGTACAGAAGATCAGGGGATAATGTTAGAACCAGTGACAATGATAAAATAAATTTCAGGAATATGAAAGACTCACTAATGGATCATGAATATGCAAACTTCTTCCCTTCTCTGTACGTGGTAAAGCATTGCATACTGACAAATATATGAACCTGGAAATCAGTTGGTGTCTCTTGTTTCTTGTAAGTGCAGATAACATGTCTACTGAGGCACCTGTGCATTACAATAAAGTAGTACCCAATAATGTAAGAGATAGTAAGAAAAATATTATCACATTACACAGTAAGATTTTAACACTGACAGACGTTTTACTATAATACATGCTTTTCTTTACAAAATTACATTCAGTCTTGGAATGCCAACAATGGTAAACAGGTCACCTTATATTCAAACTAAGGCAATATCACATGGTGTGTAGCAACTTATATGCCTACAACTGGAATTCAACATCAGGAATGTGTTAATTGCTCATAATACTCCACAAATATTAATTCCACACCTAAGACAACAGTTTTATACCATATTGCAGAAGCTAATGTTGCTATGCAACACATACTGCAAATTCTACCACATAAATAACACCTTTCATGGTGTTTTTTAAATATAAGAGATTCATGTGCAGAAACAAAATTTGCCACTGTCAGGAACTGATACTGCATAACAGAACATTACAGGGTTACAGTTCATGCGCAGTACAGTCCAGTCTATAATGAAACACATCACAACTTTTGATAAAATTAAATATTATTAATGGATATAGCCAGAATCTTTGTGGGGTAAAACAGGCAGAAGTATGCATGTTGTTCAAGGAAATCAATGGTGAAAATTGTAACCCCTAAAACAAACTTTAGTGTATACAGTCAACATTTTTATGATTAACCAACTCTACAAATATGATAGTGGTGCATACTTGGACTGAACGTACTGATAGGTTATAATTTTGCCTTTCATAATGTTGGTATGGAGATAACAGGTTTCCTCACTGCAGAATTCCCTTAGCAAAATCACCAAGCCAGGTAACTGCTGGAACATGAGACATGAAGTCTCCCAACACAACACTCAAGAATGCAGCCAGGGTGCTGTCACACTGTGAAGACTTGAATGTTCCACTTAAACTAAATTACACATTAAATTAAAGAACTATAATATTTTAATTTTACTTCAGAATATTATTCACCTGGATCAATCAAACAGTAATAATCAGGAAGTATTAACAACAGACAAGAGAAATGATAAATTACAATGCTATTACCATAATGGCTACATGAAAGGAGGAAATTAGGAAAATAACTATGTAATTAATAATTGCACCAGTCAAGAAAACATTAAGGTTTTTAGTCTGTCTTTAAATAATTAACATAAGTTTAAGAATTAATAAGGTTTAACACAAAGTGTAATGTCCAAATCACTGTAATAATTTGTAAACTGCAGTAACTCATGTATGAGTATAGCCCCTGAGGATGAATTATATGGTTTGAAATATGTTCGGCTTGGCAAATTTATACAACTTTTAATGTGGTGTATTGTGATGGTCTAGCACATTGCTTCTCAAACTATGTGTTGTGAGCATTTTCTAGGTGTGTTGCAAGAAATCTTTTCACCCACAATGCAATTCATTACGTCAGTACTGAAATTATCATGGCACTGTCAGTCACTGAATGGCATATCCTCAAACTGTCACTTGGTGGAAGAGTGACAAGCATTCGACACATGTATTCATACATCAGGTGCAGTCACGGCACTGCATAACTCCCTAAGCAACATAGTTCTTTACTTTTATTTATTTGCTTATTGATTTAGTTGTGTCATTAAAATTTTCATATTCCAATGAAGGTGTGTCACTGTATGACAGTTTTTTAGGTGCATTCACAAGACTGCAAAAAGCGACTATTAGATTTTTCATGTCTGTCCAACTGTCCGACCACATGGAACAACTCGGCTCCCACTAGACGGATTTTCATTAAATCTGTTTGAGAATTTTTTGAAAATCTGTCAAGAAAATTCAAGTTTCATTAAAATCAGACAAGAATAAAGGGTACTTTACATGAACACCAAAGCACATTTTTTATCATATCTCACTCATTTATTCTTAGAATGAGAAATGTTTCAGACAAAAGTTGTAGAGAAAATCAGAACACACATTTTCTCAAAAATTGTGCCGTTTATGATATAACATGGAATAATAATTTGGAGCAGGGCAGGCCACAGATGACAATATGGCCCATGCACATTGCATGCTGTATACCTAAGGCTACAAATACACACACTGAAGTTGTGTAATACCCATTGCTTTTCCACTACAACAATGGTTGCATGAACATGCCTCAAAGTTACATTATACGTACATTTGCTGTCTTGTTAGTAACAGAAATGGTGCATTTACACTTATTTTATTTCATTAAAATTTGGAATTACCATGCAAATATGTGGGTATGTGGATGTCATTCTTCAAGAGTGTCGCCGGATCGGGGCTAGGGGTACCGAGAACCACCATATAGCAATACATCATTAAAAGTTGTTTAAATCATCCCGTTAAAATATGCTTATATCAACATCTTGTAATGAAATTCCCTTCATATCCAGTAATCATCTCTAAGGAACTTCAATCAACAATGCAATAAGAAAAAATAAATGATGGAAATGGTTTCATCTGTTGTGATGTGTCTGGCATTCGTGTGCTGTAAATAATATAAACTCATATTCATCTTTCACCACCATGTACAGTACAACATAAGAAACTATCCATATTTAACAACTGTTTATGTCTCAAGTACAGTGGCATCACCTATAATTTAGTTCCCTGAATAATAATAATAATAATAATAATACTAATAATAATAATAATAATGTTTAAACCACTGCATTGTCTCTCAAATTACACTTAAAGTGTATTACTTAAACATTTTTCTAAATCACATGTTGCAAGATAAGGTTTTGAACCCACGTGCAACAAAAACATATGTGAAGCCATCAAGGCCCAGGAGTGAAGTTTCTATCAGTTCTTCCCTTTTACGCTAGAGTTGCTCACCATCTTCAAGGGCAGGCAGGTAGGTTGTGTTCCTTTACTGGTAACCTATCATCAGAATCATTACTCTTGCTCTGAACACTGAAGGCTATGCCTGTAAAACAGCAAGCCAGTATATGATGAATAAATACTCTTAATACCATTCTTTTTAAAAAACAGCCATTGTTTTCCTCACAGTGACCTCCTTCATCAAACAAAATTTGTCACTTCATCCACTCTCAAGGTATATAAAAATGTACTCTTTATATTTCCTGCACTAAAATATTTTTGTGCAATGGTATTATGAGGGCCAAGCATGAATCTTCCCCATTGAATCACTATTACTGTTCTCATATATGACAGATGAAGGCCCGCCAGTAGATGCAGATTACTTTTGACTTTTCTTTTGTATTAGTTGCCCAGCATGTTAGAAAGGAATGGGCATCACATTGATAAGCTCACTACTCAAAATAACCCTGATGATGTAGATACAGAAAGCCTCTGAAACACTCATAATGTGTATGACAATTGGGGAAGTTGACCCCATACTCTTGCTGATATGCATGACAGCTGATTGCTAAAGCAGTGTGCAAGTATTGTGGTATGAGTTTTTGGATACATCATAATCCCTACTATTTTATATTATTATTTTTTTTATGCGTGAGAGTGGTATAGCATATTACCACATTCTAAATCTGGGTATTAAGTGCGAGTGGTTAGTTTTGTGCTTCAACTGCTGTTTCCCGTAGAAAGGGCCTGTGATACCTGGTGTGCCTCAGAACTGGTTTGGATGTACTACCAAAATGAAAAATTGCTGTCCCTGCCACAATTCACACACTTGGTTGTCCATGCCATAGTCAGTAATCTACCAAATCAACTGTCCTGACTTACAACTAACACAAACACATTAATGGAAATAAAGATAAGGATGAGTGCTGGAGTATTTAGGGTCTAATAATCATGAACTGTGCACACTTACCATTTGAAGATCTAGTTGACCTGGTCCGATTAAGATGAGGATTTAAACTTTTCTTAGTAATCATAATTGATAAAGACCTCTTTAAAGGTGTGTCAGTAGTGGGTATACCATCAAGGCTGATCCCTAAAACAACAGTTTTCATTCCATTGACACTATCTACAACACCATGCAAAAGTCAAACATATATAGCAATGTAAGTAGGACAACCATGCAAAAGACAACATCCAAGGAAAAAAATATATGATATATAATAGTCAATATTAGTCCTGGTCTTACCCAGTGTCTTGGCATTTTCCTGCCTGCTCTGTTCCAGCAACTGGGACCGTGCCTTTTTGGCTAATGTTTTGCGTGCATACACAGCATTCTTCATTATCACAGGCATATTGGCATCCATTCGTGCTTCTTCAGCAACATGTTCAAAGAATTCTAAAACAAAAAATAAAAATATGACCTGAATACAGATGTGGTGTAAAGGCATCAGATGTAATCATAAGGTCCCTAATTTAGCATCAGATGTAGGTCAAAATTATTTTTTTAGTAGGTAGTCACTGTAGTATACAAATTTAAGAAGTACTGGGTAGATTTTCAAAATTTATTTTGAAATATGATCCATATTAATATGAAAATTCTGACTGAAAAATGATATACATAATATCAAGGCAATATTGTATTCCCTTGTACCTACGTCGCAGTTTCTTCACATCTGGAAGTATTTTTGTGCGCAGTGCAGATGGGCTAATGTCAGTCTGTAGTGCACCCTCTAGATGGTGTACCGAATCTTGTGCCACACGTAACCGGCGCTCTGCTTCTAAACGTGCTGTAACTTCCAAGCGCAGCTCACCTTCTGGCAAATCTTGCTCCGTAAGCAAATCCTGCAGACCCCAAACAACTTACAATCATGGGAACATACAAGTGTCTAAAAGAAGTTCTGGGATGAAGCTGATGGTGCCTGCTTTCTTTTAAATGCTCCAATGTGTAGGGCTTGGCTAGCGAGACCTATGACTTAATAATTACACAATTTCGTTATTCATTTCTGTACATAATCTCCACTTGTACAGATTCAAACTATGTTAAATTTAATCAATACAACCATGAAGTTTTATACCACTGACAATTTGTTCAAAAGAAACAGTTCATACAAAACTTGTATGTCTGTTTAATCTGTATATCTATACACAATTTCACATGTGTAAATCCAATTGTTTATTTGTTGTTCCCATCAAGCCTAAGGTGGATACACTTATTAAAGTGGTCATCCACTTTGCTTTACATTTTACAAAAGAACCATCTTAAGAGGCTGGAAAATTTTTGAAAAATCAGTTCTACTTTCCTCATCTTTGTCTGGATTGGCAATGGTGAAGGGGCTTTTTTAATTGGGAGGAGGGGTGAAGGCAGATATAAGGTGAAATCAGTAATATCTGATGGATGTAAAATTTAACACAGACTCCATATCTTGGTGGAGGGAGACAGAATATTCGTATATTCTTAGGTGTTGTCGAAACAGCACGTGTTTATGAAACTTACATTTAAAGAAGAGAGTAGTTGTTTAGAATTTTGGGAAATGATTTGCTTTTCCTCCTCCAAAACTTTAGCTCTCAATTCATTTTCTTGAAATCTGGAAAAGATACAGAACATAATACAAATTTCATACTTCCAACAAAGAAAATATGTTGTAAAAGAAATTCTTAAAACACTGTGGTCAAAATAATTATTCCTGTAAGACAAACTGCAAAATATTATGGCCCACATATATTTTGCTTCACAGTTAGAGGATAAAACAGGAATTTTAATATATGGAAGGTACTGTGGCAACAAAGTATAAGATCAGCTTCATATCACAGGCCCAGTTGAGTAGGTTCTTTTATCTGTCCTTCACCTGAGGCTGGGGACAGAGCCAATCTCTGGATGTAATATTCTTAGAATGTTATATTTTAATCAGTCATTAAGGCAGGAGGCACAGATCACAGGTGCCAGGTCATTAGGGTGACTAAACTGTGTATGGTTGCACCTGATATCTGTGTGTCCTCAGTATGGAACTTCACATGATGTGACTATTGTGGCACCTACAATCTTAAGGTGGCTCCTGATTTTTTAAAAATTTGTGGACCCCTGTGATAGGGGATGAAGTCCAGTTAAAGTGATACTGTAATAATAATAATAATAACAATAATAATAATAATACTGAAATATAATATATAATAAATGTAATAAAATATAATAATGAAAGTTCAGAATAATAATGCAACTAATCAAGATGGTGTAGTGGTGATGTTTTAGGTTTGTATTTGGGACATCCTTGGTTCAAATACTGGTGAGGTTCCTGGCAGTGCCGATGGTAAATGTGATTGTTCTCAGCCTACCCAGTGTATATTCGTGCAATACCAGTACATCCTTGGTATTGGATTATCAAGTTTGACTCATGATGCAACTTCAGTGTTGATGACTCATCATTTGTGAGTAGTCACAGGCAGTCAGCATGAAAATATTCATCTCTAAACCATCAAACAAATGCCTTGTAGCTCCCACAACTTATGTTTTTACAAATAAGTACAAATAATATTGACAAGTGACAACAAATGCCAGCAAAACTGTGTCTCTGCAGACTGAAAATATAGAATACGATTACTTTGTTCTGAACCCTTACAAATAATAATTGCTTATATCATGATTATTTGTGATCATCTTTGCATCTTGTATGATGCTACATGACTTTTGCAGTTAAAGTATATAAATAATGTATGAATCAGTGGAGTTTATGTTATTCTGAAGCATTTCTACATCAGTTCTCTTAGTGTCTTGTACAGAACGTATATCAAGCTGGAACAGATCCGTTAGTATACTGGCTAGGCTGTAGGTTGGATGGTGAATGAAGTGTAGTTCAATTTCAAGCCAAACCAGATATTTTTATCTTCTCCAGAGCATCAAAACTGGCTCCTATTCAGTGGGTACATGGGGCTAGTTCCCAGGGACTGAAGTGATGAAACGGTGCAGCAGAACACCCACCTCCTTAATGTCAAGGTCAAGAATATGTGCAACTTTACCTTCATTCCCCCACATGCCTTCATGGTATGCAAGAGGGTGATATGACTCTTACAGAATACAATTGAAGCAACACAATTCTGTGGTACAATGTTATGTTCGCAGATAGTGGTTATAAAACACATGATATACATTTACTTCTGTTTCTACTTGCTGTCTCTTGCCTGGTTAGCAGATGAACAAAACCAGTTTATACCATGCATGGGCAATCTGTGGACTGGGTTGTGCATAGTCAGTGACTGTGTGAAGGGACTGACAAGTGGGTTGAGATATGGCTGCACAGCTGTCCCTTCAGCCCTACCCCTTGGTTATGTGTGAGTGAGGAGGAAAGCAATGGAGTGTGGGTTGGAAGGTCTGTTCCTTCCAAGAGCAAGTGTTGCAAATCACTCTTATTTTGCATGTTATATGTAAGGTACATGCACTTGGAGGCACTTGGTTCTTGGGGGAAGTATTGCTGAGTGCCCAGACTAGCCAATATGTAGGCTGGATTGTATTAATTTTGTCTGGGGCTAGTTTCTGTGTTTTGTTACTTGATAAGCACACATGGGAATTTAAATCCAACTATGCTGTGGTCTTTCTGGGAGGTATGGGTCCAGGAACAAGAGGATTTATGCAGACTAGGCAGTCTAAATTATTATTATGTATGTGTTTGATATTGACAGTGCCCTGATTTGTTCATTCATTATTTATTCACTATAAGAAGACACTGTTGATTTAATGCCTAGGAGGGACTGAGACTCACTCTCTTTCTTCATACTGTTCTGTTTATTAGGAACTGGTGTATGGATTTCATTTGATATACTATACACACATACGCACAGTTACTTTATCAGCTGTATGTTTAAATATACCCTTGTTATGTGTTGTATTAATGGTTTAGCATTTCTTTGTGGTTGTTATATCCAGACTGTATAAAGTGAGACTGCCATGTGACAATGATGCTATAGAAATATAGAACCTACTCCAACAGACCATCCAATGAACATCTGGTTCAAGATTGAAGCTAAATGAAGCAGGTATTGAGAGGAATACTAAGAGGATGCAAGACAATACCTCTCTTCTATCTCTTGTTTCTCTTCCAACAGACACCGCCGCTCTTCTTCAATTCCCTGTAAATGAATCTGCAAATTCTGGGCTGCATATGATGTTTGACTGTTCCGACCATCTGTCTGATGTAAACTCTGGAGGATTTTCTTCTTTTCTTCTTCAAGTTCTGACAAATTTTTCTACAAAAAACACATTGAATGACATGAAGGCATTCCAAGCAAACCACAGTAAAATAATTTACACATTGTTTAGCTGCATTTCTGTGGTGTGGTGTATGTACTTACCATAAGACTTTGTGTTGTACTCTGAAGTGCCTCTTTGTCTTGCTGCACCATCTTCATGGCTGCAATTGTCTCTTCATATTCTAATTTCATAATTTCATGCTCCTTTTGGAATTCTTTAATCATCTGTTCCAGGCATCGCTTCTCTTCATCCAAAGCCACATTCAACTTCTCTAATTCCTATGAGAACATTACAAATGCACTGTAAGTTGGCATGACAATAAATGAAGCAATATGAGAATAACTGTTGTTCCTGGTGTTGGTGGTAGTTGTAGTGGTAGTGGTGGTGGTGGTAGTAGTAGTAATAGTAGTAGTAGCAGTAGGCATTGCTGCTACTGCTGCTGCTGTTTTACTGTTGTTACCGCTGCTGTCTCATTCCTATCTTCATCATCACCACCTTTGTTGTCATTCCATTGTTGCTATTCAGCTTCTTTTATTACACTATGTGCCACAATGCTCTCCTGTTCTCTACTGCCAGAAGGAAAAGGCCTGCCTGTTAGGCTGAATACATATAGGATATGGAGGGCAGAATATGTACAATTTGATATGTGTACTTAAAGACAGAAATTCCCCTATATTTCCAGTAACAAAGTCTGTTCTGCCACTTTTCCCACCTACACTTCAAATCTGATTTTAAATTAGAAACTAATGTGCGTGAACTTGACATGTGTTTACCACTTCTGATGGCTATATTTTTCTACTTTTGGCCGATCTGTGTGGTTAATATGAATTTCGGATGAACTCTTCAGGGAAGATGTTCCTTACGGTACTGTCAGATGCCTCTTATTGTGCGATTCACAGGAATTATAATTTATACCTGGCATGTAAAGAATCCATATTAATTTTTGTTTTATTATACTCCTATGTGAATCATTTATACTGTTACACATGGGCATTTCCAACTGATATAAGCTTCTGAGGAAATCTTAGAATTTTACCTTGTTACTTGGGACACTTCAAGAGAGGAAGCAATACAGAGTGTAATACTGAGAATGTGTAGCCAAAGGACTGATAAAACTGCAGAATGAGAAGCAGCTTCCTAATGTGTATTCTTCACCAAATATTATTAATGTGATAAAACAAAGAAGCATGGGATAGACAGGACATGCAATATGCACGAAAGAGATGAACAGAAAAGCAAATGTATGTAAATGTAACGTTCAGGCACATTCACATAACTGCTGCTGCCATGGAAAAGTAATATACACTACATATTCTGAGTGTGTGTCTGTAGCCTTAGTTATCCAGCAGGCAAAGTGTATGCACCATATTCTGTGGCCTGTACGGACCACGTATTTCCACATTATAATTTGTGGGGGGGTTATTGAAAACGTGTGTTCCGAAATTCTCTACTATGCTTGTCTGACACATTTCTCATTATAAGAACTCACCGAGATACTATTATTAATGTACCTAGGTCTTCATGTAATGTACCCGGTAAAGTACCTGTTGTTTTTGTCAGATGTTAATGAAACTTGAATTTTCTTGAGAGATTTTCGAAAAATACTCAAAAATCGAATTTCATGAAAATATGTTCATTGAGAGCCGAGTTGTTCCATACAGATAATGAAGCTAATAGTCGCTTTTCGTAATTTTTGAACGCGCATAAAAATGAACACAAAATTTTAACAGGCAAATGTCAAAGGAAAAGACAATTTGGGACAACTTGATATTATAACAGTAAAACAGATCTTACTAAAAATAGGGTGTAATAATATGGGCCTGTATCTTCTGGGTCAGAATAGGGAACTCAGTAATAATATATTTGGTTTCACAGAAGGAGGGAAATTTCTTGTTTAGCTGAGCTCATAGTACGGACAGAAGCTTATACACAGGGCTCGATACCAAGAGAACAAAGGCCGGCTGAAGGACTCAACCCTAGTGCAGCCAGTCTAGCTGAGTGACTATATTAGGTGCTCAACAACGTAACACTATAGCGCGTTCGCGTGATGTCACCTCCTCCGCTATCCCAACAGTCGGATGCCACGTCACACAAAGAGATCGCTGGTATGTGCCGGAAACAATGAATCGTCCTTACGTCTTCATGTAAAGTGCCCGATATTTTTGCTTCATTTTAACCAAATGTGGAGTTTCCCAACAAATTTTAATTGAAATCCCCATCATAAAATTTCACGGAAATCCGTCCTGTGGCAGCCGCGCTGATACATGCGGACAGACGGAAGGATATGAAGCTAATCGGCGCTTTTTGTGATAGGCGAACTAGCCTATAAAGAAACTGTGCCTCTTGGAGTTTGTGATGTAAAAGATGCCTAGCGCTTGCAAATCATATTTCAGCTCACAAAGACAATTCCAAAAGTTTACATGCCTATTTGTATGTCTGTCATTACAGTCGGGTATGCAACAACGAACGAATGCTAAAACGAACCGTTTTTATTAATAAAATCAGGATACTACAACGAACACAGATCGGCCGACTTAGCAGGCGCGTGAACATGGCGTGTCGGGCCTTCCCGCTTTGATTACAGCGTCAGTTATCATCTTTCTTATCGTTTGTAAGGTTCAGTTATCAGTTTAGTTGCGCCTTTAGCAGTGAAAATATTTTGATTAATCTGCTGTATAATTTAGCCATGAGTCGGCAAAACAGAGTGAGAAAGCTAGATGGTAACTTTGCTCTAGGCTGTGGGCCTGGAACGGATTACCCCTAAATACATACGTATATTTCAATGTATGCTAGAACGAACAGATGCTATAACAAACGAGGTTCTAGAACCAGTACGTTCTTTCTAGCACACCCCACTGTACAAGAAAAACATGCTGATAGTGAACCATCTAATCATATATTACAACTGCAATTCAAATTCATGTTGGAAATAAACGTTTAAAAGTACACTCCTATCTTGGCATTTATCATTTGGCATTAGCAGCACCAACTGATAAGGCACCGATCACGTGCAAGACTGAACTTTCCAAACATGCTGCATGCGGAATCCCACGCACACGTTTGCCAGTCAACCTTCGCACTTTATTTTTGTCCATATAAACCGTCTTCTACTGTATGGGTACATTACCATGGTAACAATGCATACTGTGCACAATATCTGAGCCTAAGAGCGATGGACCAAAGTGTATACTACGGAACCCCACGATTTGTTCTCCTCACTAAATATCATTTGGGTTATGGAATTGAGGAGGATGAGATGGTTGGATATGCGAAATGCATGGGGCCGAAGAGAAGTGCAGGCAGTATCGACGAGGAAACCGGAAAGAAATGCGGCCCCTTCAAAGATGTAGACATAGGTGGGGGATAATATTAAAATGGATCTTAAAAGAACCAGGATGGGGATCATGCATTGGATTCATCTGACCCAGAACACGGACAAGCGGTGCGTTCTTACACACACGGTAATGAACCGATGGGTTCCATAATATATGGCTAATTTCTCGAATAAATGACGAACTTCATTTCCTGAGAAGAACTCTGCTCCATGGGCACATTTCATTTTGTAGTCTTCTGTCGTATAGTATCATAGTCTGGCGAGATCGTTACCGACATGTCATGGTGGAAACCCTGCCTCCATTTGCTGGGTAGATGTCATAAACTTTTATAACTACATTATGAATCTTCACTTTGCAAAAGCCTCAAATGTCATGAAGTTCTCCTCATGAAAAGCCACAAACACATTTCGCAGTTCAGGTACAGCAGACAACTAAATCCATGCCAGAAAACCCTCTAAGCTATGTAACACCCCCCCCCCCCCCCCCCCCCCCCCCCCCATCATAAACCCTCTATTCGAACTCATCTTCCCGCGCAAGCTGATACACATCTTTTGCTTT
>Ga0123357_10004389_pt1 | contig 16544 bp, 9 predicted proteins | sample TergutEmb28metaG_FD_89873 | JGI IMG/M metagenome (GOLD analysis project Ga0123357, IMG submission 89873) | Embiratermes neotenicus P4 segment gut microbial communities from Petit-Saut dam, French Guiana - Emb289 P4 | ecosystem: Host-associated > Arthropoda: Insects > Digestive system > Gut ... | reverse complement strand
TGACCGCTCATCGCACCATCAACATCGGCGAAGAGGAACTAGTTTTCCTCGCCAGCTGGCCCAGTGATGCGGGACACGCCTACGGCGGCGTTGGCAATCGGGGATTCTCGAAGCGGGTTCTGTGCCGGAACGGTGCGCCGTGCCTCCTGTAACGGTTCTTGCGATCGATCTGGGCGGCTCGCACGCTAACTGCGCAGCCGTGCGCGATGGCGTTATTCTCGCCTCGCGAAGCGTCCCGGCTGACAGCTCGGCCGGATTCGCTCAGTTGCTGCCTGTTTTCAAAGCAACCTTCGCCGAAGTGGCGGATGAAGCGCGCGTCAAATGGTCCGATTGTTCCGCCGTGGTGCTGGGTTTCCCCGGCATTGTGAGTGCTCGGGAAAAGCGTGTTCTCTCCACCAATGCGAAGTTCGACGATGCCCCCAATCTGAGTCTGGCCGCGTGGTTTGAGGACACATTTGGATGCAGGTTCCTCATCGAAAACGATGCGCGCCTGGCCTTGCTGGGCGAGTACGGGTTCGGAGCGGCGAAGGGCGCCGAGGATGCCGTCATGATTACACTTGGCACCGGAATCGGAGGAGCCGCCATGCTCAGTGGCAGGCTGCTCGAAAGCAGGCATGGACTTGCCGGAACCATCGGCGGCCACCTTCCGGTGACTATGGACGGGCGGCTCTGTTCGTGCGGCAATCTAGGCTGCGCTGAGACAGAAGGGTCTACAGTATTTCTCCGCGAAATCTACAAAGAGCAGAATGGCGGCGCGCAGGGAGCGTTGTGCTGTAAGCAGAGCTTCGGTTTCCGCGAGCTCTTTGAAGCCATGGAAAGCGGCGATGCGCCTGCTTTTGCGGCCTTCGAGCATTGTCTCGCGGCTTGGTCGGTCCTGACCGTCTCGCTTATTCATGCCTACGACCCCGAGGTGGTAGTCTTCGGCGGCGCTGTCCTTGAGCGTGAGAAATATATTCTTCCACGCCTGCAGGAGTATGTGGCCAAACATGCATGGACGCCGGGGCGTACGGTGCCTCTGCGCTGTGCCATGCTTGGCTCCAATGCGGCGCTGCTTGGAGCTATTCCCCTGGCGGAGGCTGGTCTTTGATGCGTTCTCAGTTTGATCTCCACCCAGCCGTACCTGTTGCCGGCTCTGAAAGCGAATGCGCTTCAGGCTGGCGCGAGATACTCGACCAGTTGCAACAACACCGCGGTGCGCATCGCATCGCTATCGAATGCTATCCGGGAGTGGCTCTGGAACCGCTGCGGCAGAATCTGGTGGCGTGCCTCAAGCCCGATCTGGTGCTGGAGTCCGCCGATGCGATGCTCTCGCCGCAGCAGGTTGAGGCGAAGTTCGCGGCGATTCTAGGCGACGATCCGGTCTTCGGACGCATGACGCCGGTCCTGCTCAACGACTACTTCGATCAGGCAAAGCTGGACTGCGCTCGCAGCACCGCAGAACGGCAGCAGGGCCGCGTTATCGCCATCGGGACCGGGGCCACGCTGCTTATGCCCTCCTGCGACCTGCTGATCTACGTTGATGTCGCCCGCTGGGAGATTCAGCAGCGCCAGCGCCGCCACGAGGCTCCCAGTATTGGCTTGGAGAATGCAAACGACTCTCCGGGAGAACTCTACAAACGCGCCTTCTTCCTCGACTGGCGCGCCGCCGATCAGAGACGGCATGAGATTTACAACAAAGTAGATTTCTGGATCGACGGCAATCTGCCGCAGCAGCCGATGATGCTCAGCGGAACGAGCTTCCGCGCCGCGCTTGCCGAGGTGAGCCGCAGGCCTTTCTGCCTGGTTCCGTTCTTCGACCCTGGTCCCTGGGGCGGCCAGTGGATGCGCCGCAAATTCAGCCTGCCCGACGGTCCGCCTAACTACGCATGGTGTTTCAACTGCGTTCCCGAGGAGAACAGCCTCGCACTGCGCTTCGGCTCCAGGGTATTCGAGCTGCAGTCGCAGACTCTGGTGCACGAGCATCCGCAGGAGCTGCTGGGCGACATCATCTACCGCAAGCTGGGTGCAGAGTTTCCCATTCGCTTCGACTTCCTCGACACCATGGAAGGCGGAAACCTGTCGCTGCAGGTTCATCCTCTGCGCAGCTACATCGCCGAGCAGTTCGGACTTACCTACACTCAGGATGAGAGCTATTACATGATGGACGCGGGGCCCGATGGGACGGTCTATCTTGGCCTGCGCACAGGCGTCGATCCCCAGGCCATGGCAGACGATCTCCGCTTGGCCCAGACGGGCGCTATTCAGTTTCCCGCTGACAAGTACGTGAACGTGTGGCCGGCACGCAAGCACGATCATTTCCTGATCCCTGGCGGAACCGTACATTGCTCCGGGCGCAACGGTATGGTGCTGGAGATCAGCGCCACGCCTTACATCTTCACCTTCAAGCTGTGGGACTGGGGCAGACTCGGCCTCGATGGCCGCCCGCGTCCCATCCACATCGATCACGGCCTCAAAAACATTCAATGGAATCGCACCACCGAATGGGTGCGCGAGAACCTCGTCCATCAGAACGAAGCGGTTGCAGCAGGAGACGGATGGCGCGAAGAGCGCACCGGGCTGCACGCGCTGGAGTTCATCGAGACGCGGCGTCACTGGTTCACGGCTCCGGTCCCGCATGACACGGAGGGCAATCTGAACGTGCTGAATCTGGTCGAAGGCGATGCCGCCATCGTCGAGAGTCCGACGGACGCCTTCGCTCCGCTGACCGTTCACTATGCCGAGACGTTTGTCATCCCGGCTGCTGTCGGTCCGTACCGGATTCGACCGGCTGCCGAGAGCAAAAGTCCTCTGGCCACCATTAAAGCTTATGTAAGGGAAGGTGCCTGATGTCCGAAGCGCTTGCATTCGATCCTGGCCTGCCGATTCGTCTCGCGAAAAACACTCTAAGTTTCGAGTACGGCGCAGGCATGTTCGGCCCGCAGCCCGAGATGCGCCGCCTTGACGCCATCCGGCCCAGCCTGCGCGATCCGAAGTGCGACGGCCCGGACCCGGTCTACGGCATCGTGATGGACATCGGCCTCGAAGCGGACAGGCCCGTCCTCCAGGAGCGGATGCTACTGTTTGGCGCGGTGCTTTACGCCTCCGGATCGCTGGGCTCCGAGCCGGTCCGCTCGCAGGGACACGTGCATGCGGTCTCGCCGCATAGCGGATGTGTAGCACCGGAGCTGTTCGAGATATGGAGCGGCACGGCCATCGTCTACGGACAGGAACGCGCCGAGGATAACCCTGGCCGCTGCGTCGCCGTGGTTGCGGGGGCTGGAGATAAGGTGGTCATACCTCCGGGGTGGGCTCATTATGTGGTGAATGCGGACCCCAATACGCGCATGTGCTTCGGCGCTCTCTGTGACCGCCAGTACGGATTCGAGTACGCCGGAGTTCGCGCCCACGGCGGCCTGGCCTGGTTTCCGGAGTTCACGGCCTCGGGCAAGATCGCATGGCAGCGCAATGAACGCTACGCCCGGTCCGTCCTGGAGCACCGCCCGGCTCGTGCCTATCCGGAGCTGGGTCTTGACCGCACCGCCACGCTGTACGAGCAGTTTCTGCGCGATCCCGAGTCTGTGATGTTCGTGTCCGATCCGCAGCGGGCCGCAGCTATCTGGCCTGACTTTGTGCCTTGATCCGGCCAATCCTCGTGTGTCAGACGCGGCGCACCTGTATGCCTTTGGCCAGGAACGGCGCGATCATCTCGTCGGTTGCGCCCGTGTCGGTGATGAGCAGCTCGATCTCCTCCGTAGGACATATCTGCCACTTGGTCACGACGCCGAGCTTGCTGTGATCGGCCACGGCGATGTTGCGTTTCGCCTGCCGCGCCATGGCGCGATTGATATCGACCTCATCGCCGTTCAGGCAGGTCAGCCCGCGCTCGGCGTCGATGCCGTTCACGCCGAGAAAGACCAGGTCCATGAAGAGGCCTTTCATCGCAGCCACGCCCGCCGACCCGACCAGCGAGAACCAGTCTCCGCGCAGGTGGCCGCCGGTCACGAAGACATGAATGTCCTTGCGCGCGCTCAGTTCCATGGCGACGTTGACGGTGTTGGTGACGACCGTGATCTCGCCGTCGGCGTGCAGGCAGCGCACCAGTTCGGTGGTGGTGGTGCCTGCGGTCAGGGCAATGGTATCGCCCGGAGAAACCATGTCGGCGGCGGCCAGCGCGATGCGTCGCTTTTCGTCGGCAAACCGTTCCACCTGAACCTGAAAGGACTCGTCCTGCCGGAACGGCTCATAGAAGAGCGGACCGATGGGGATGGCCCCCCCATGAGTTCGCCGCAGAAGGCCGCTCTCTTCCAGCGCCTCCAGGTCGCGGCGGACTGTCGCCAGCGAAACCTGAAGACTCTCGCTCAGCGCTTCGACGGACGCGGACCCGGTCTGGCGAAGCTCCTTAAGAATGGCCGCAGCACGTGTGGCTTGTTTGTCGCTACGTTCGGACATCTGTGTCCCTTTGGAATTGCGCGATGGTGTCGTTCTGTCTAGCATACAATCTACCTGAATGTTACTGTGCCTTGTCCGGCATCTGCAGAATTACATCGCGATGCGAGATGGTGGGGTGGCTTGCGTCGTCGGCAGGCGCGGCGATGGCTTGTAGCGTGTATTTCCCTGCCGCAGGCGGAGCGTCCAGCGTAACCGGGTAAGACTGCGCTGCCAGCGGAGCCAGCGCAAATGGAATCTCCTGCGCCGCTGCGGTCTTCCCGCTGGCGTCTATAAAGGCCAGCTTCAGCGTTCCCTTTCTGGTGCGGTTCTCGTCGTTCACCATGTAAATGGCGTAACTACGACGCTCGCCCGGCTGCAAGGCCGGCTGCCAGAAGTTGAGATACACGCCGAGAGGATTGAACGCCTGTTCCATGGCCTTTTCGAAGTGGGGTTCAAGCTCCAGCTTCTGGACGTTCTGGAAATGGTCTGCGGTAAACGCTCCGGGGTCGCTTGATGTGAGATACACAAAGTGCAGAACCGCTGCATATCGGCGATGCGCCCGCCAAAACTCCGTCTCTCCGCCGAGCAGGTAGGCCTGCAAGGCAAACCGGCTCTCCGTCGTATTGTCCTTGCCCAACAGCCGGGGATAGAGCTTATCGGTAAGCAGCGTGGGCGTGCCATCGCGGTTGAGCCACACCCACCCATACTCGTTCAGGATCATGGCGTGGCCGGATTTGCTGGGTCCTCCGTCTGGCGCAGGCCCCTGCATCGATTCCAGATCCGTCAGCTTGAAGTCGGACGGGGAGGGCGTCTGATTCATGGCAGTGCTATAGAACACGTACTGATGATCTTCCATGGGATCGTTAGGGCCTTCGGGCGGATTGTAGCTGTTCTCCCAGGGACGGTTGGAGAGATCCAGCCCGCGGACCCTGGCAATGATCTGGCTGTCAAACTCAGGCAGTATAGACTCATTGGACGCATCCCATATGGCCACGCTGGGATGGTTCCAGTTATCGCGCATCCACTCCTTGTACTCTGAGATCATCTCGTTGGCGTCGTAGACGTCAGGCGTGTAATTGGCCCAGTCCGGCGCTCCCGTCCACACAAAATACTCGTTCTGGATCAGAAATCCGTTCTCGTCGGCTATCTCCAGCCAGCGGTCGGGCACCGGGCCGATGCAGAAGCGGAAGGCGTTCCAGTGCAGATGCTTCGGGATATCCACCAGAAGCCGGTGCAGCCAGGCCTCGTCCCACGGCAGAGTGCCGCTCTCAGGGTCTTCAAAGAAGCGGTGCAGCGTAATGTTCGAGCCGCGCAGGTAATAAGGATGTCCATTGAGCCAGGCCTGCCGCGTCGCCGTATCGAAGCGGAACTCGCGCATTCCGAAGCGCGTCTCAGCGCTGTCGCCTGACGTGCTCGTCTTTACCTCGTAGAGGAAGGGATCTTCCGGAGTCCACAGATGCGCGCCGGGAATGGCTACTGTCTGGGTCACGGTCTTATCGGCTCCGGCAGGCACTTCGACGGACGTCTCTGCCGTGCCGGGTATCTTCGTCCGCGACCTCCATTCAACCACCTGCTGCCGGACCCGCGTGGTGATGGCGCGATCGGAGTAATTATGCAACTGTACCTGCACTAAAATGCTGGAATCCGCAAGCCGCGGCGCAACCTGCACCGTCGAGATGACGGGATTGTCCATGACCATCAGCTTCGCGCCGTCGTAGATGCCCGGCGTCCAGCGGTTCTTCTCGAAGTCCGTCCCCTGCATGACGTTGTCGGGCAACACTCCCGGGTGCGCGCCGATGCGCACCACCAGCTCATTGGGAGCGTTCCAGCGGATGGCCCTGGTTACATCAAAGTAGGCCGCCGTAAAACAGGGGTCATGCTCGCCAATGCGAACCCCGTTCAGATAAACGACCGTGCCAAACTGTGCCTTATTAATTTTGAGAATAGCTACGGCCTTCTGTGCCGGCGCGTCGAAGCTCCTTCGATACCAGAAGTAATTCCTCTCCTGATGCGAGATGCCGCGCGCCGTGCCGAGTCTTTCAATATCTGCCTGCGAGAGGCGTCCCAGGCTCTTCAGGTTCAACAGCAACTGGCGGCTCTGGTACTGATCCACATCGGGGAATGCCGGAACCGCCGAATGCGTCAGGCCAGGCACGGGAACCTTGTGTCCGTAGGCCGCTGGCATCTGATCGCCGCTGACGCTGTCCTCCACGTCCCATTGTCCGTCGAGTGAGAGCGTCGTGCGTTGCGCGGCTGTTTTCAGGGGGTGCGCGAGAGCCGGGCAAATCATCGCGCTGCAAAGCAATCCTGCAAGAATCCGGCGCAAATTCACAGACGTACCTCCGACGTAATTATCCGGATGAGAAACGCTGTGCAGAAAACCCAGGCCGCGCAGTTCCGCATCGGCATGGCCGGGACTTCGGTGGCGATCAGCAACGGCTGTGAAGCAGCCATCGTGACCGGGCATGTCTGGAGCGTACCTTCAGCAGTTCTCTCCGAGCTGTTTTCATTATAGACCTCTCTGTGAGCGTAAAGGCTGATGAGGCGCACTAGTGGTGCTCGATTATAATCGGACCACACATATTGATTCACGGAAAGGACCTTAATGAACTTTGAGATCTCACGCCGAGACTTCGTGAAGGCCGCAGGCGCAGTTCCGCTGGCGGCTTCGCTCGCTGGGTTCGGGCTCGCCGAAGAGACGAAGGCGCTGGGCGAGTGGGGCGAAGACGCCGCAGGCCTGCCGCGCTATGCGTATCTGGGGCCGGTGCCGTTTCCGCTGCCTTCCGCCAGAATCCCGCGCAGGTATCTGCCCGAAGACCCCTTCTTTCTGCTGGGCAACTACCGGTTCACGCTGTTTGCTCATGCCAGCGGTCAGTATCAGATATTGACTGGAGAGCGCTGCTGGGGAAGGCTGAATCAAGGCCCGGAGTGGAGCGGAGCCAACCGCGCAACCGTACGGGTGGGCGCGGAGACCGTGCCTCTGGTCGGCCTCACCGAACGCGCGGCGCAGGTGGCTGAGAAGGAGTTCGGCCTGGGCTATGCGCAGTATAGCTACCGTCCTGCGCCTGATCTGCGCGTTACGCGCACGCTTTCCGTGCTGCCGTCGTCGAAGCCTGGGGAGGGAACCTCGGCGTTTGTTCTGTCGGTGGCGCTGCGCAACGAAGGCGTCAAGCCGCTCGACGCAAGCTATGCGGAGAGCGTGAAGGCCGCGTATCAACAACTGGGCATGGAGGGATACACGGCCCAGAGTCCTGTCCGCTACACCAACTCAGTCGTGCGGCAACCGCGCGAGGCGCGGTGCGACGTTCACGCGCAGGAGCCTCGGCCCTTGTCGTTCTCGAAGCATGGACGCATGGCGCGGTTCGAGGGTGCGCCGCCGTCACTGTTCGTGCGCGTCGTCAGCGCGGATGGCGTGACTGCAACGGCGGAGAAGGACGCCGAGGGCAGCGACTGGATCGGCGCGCACGCCGCCTTCACGCTGGCCCCGGCCCAGGAGAAGGTCTTCCATTGCATCGTCGGCTACGCCTGTTCTCCAGCCGAGATCGACCGCATCGCGGACGTGCTGACCGGCGCGCTCGGCAAGACTATTGGCCCGCATTTTCGCGAGGCGTGGAAGCACGCCGTTCCCGAGTTCGCCGGCGAGACCGACGCCGAGCTGCGCCGCGAGATGCGCTGGAACGCGGGCGTGCTGGAACAGATGGCCATCTGGCGCGAGTATTACGGTGAGACCGTGATACCGCAGGGAACCATCTACGACTACGCCTGGGGATTGCTGGCGAGCAGCCGCGACCTGGCGCAGCAGGCACTGCCTTTGTGCCACACGAATCCGGCGCTGGCGCGCTCCACGCTGCGCTTCATCATGAAGCGCACCATCCCGGACGGCGAGATCAAGCTGGACGACGCGGGCTATGGCTGGGCTCCGCACAGCGGACGTCTGACCAGCGATCAGCAACTGTACTTCTTCCTGCTGCTGAACGAGTATCTGCGCGCTACCGGCGATGCGTCGATTCTGACAGAAGAGGTCTCGTACTATCCGGTGGAGCGTGCGGGCAAGGGCAGCGGCCTCGACCACGTGCGCGACGCCTTCCTTTTTCTGCGCGAGCGCATCGGCACGGGCCCGCACGGGCTGGTCAGATTGTGGAACTCGGATTGGAACGACCTGGTCTTCTATCTGCCGATCTCACAACCGTACAACGACATCTTCGATACCGCCGAGTCGCATATGAACTCGGCCATGGCGGTTGTCATTCTGGGCGATCTGGCGGAGACCTTGCGCCGCTATGCCAAACCCGATGATGCACGAGAGCTGGAGGCTGCGGTAACGCAGTACCGCGCGCAACTGCTCAAGGCCTACCTGGACGACTGGGGTTCGCGGCCGTTTCCGAGCCGGATGTACTTCGAGAACAAGGCCGTGGGCAAAGACGTGATGTGGCTGGAGCCGCAGGGCTTCACACTGCTCATTCCCGAAGTGCCGCGGGAACGCAAGCAGTTGCTGTACAAGGAGTTGCAGGAGCGGCTGATCAAGGGCGAGGCGATGGGGCCGAAGCAGATCGAGAAGGCGACCGACAAACCCACGCTCCTGGCCGGACAGCGCGAGAACGGAGGTTTCTGGTATTCGCTGACCGGGCCGGTAGTTCTGGGAGCCTCGACCTTCGACCGCGAGGCCGCCATGTCGCTGTTGCGGCGGCTCACCTTTGCCAACTACGCGCGGCAGTATCCGGATTACTGGACCGGCCAGTGGTCGGCAGCCGACACGCTCGATGCGTCCTCGCTGCCAACAGCAGGGCTGGTAGGCCTGACGATGAACATACCCTACTGCGCACATCCGCACGCCTGGCCGCTCTACTGCTACCTGCGGCTGAAGCAGGCGAGGCGGAGTGACTGATAAGGAAAAGAGGGCGGCGATGTAAGAAATGCGGGTTAGCTGTTCGCCCCCATCATTTTTGCAGTTACATCCGGGCACCGACTTCCGCACCGGTTGGCGCATTCCAGGCAAAAATATGAATACAAATGACTTACGTTTGGACGACGGCGGAAGTTCTTTACTGTAAAGAACCGTTCCGGGTCTACTGTAAGTGTCTTGACACCGATCTACCCGACCGATAGTGTCATATCGTTCTTCAAGAATTCACATGGACGTGATGCTTGACCAGCTCCTTATTTACGGCTGGGGTAAGACTGGGACTCGTATCTGGAAAAGTTTGAACAGAAGATCCAGGAGATTATGGAAAATCGGAACGGAATACGCCTGAAACAGGCTCTGCCACTGGTGGCGATGGTTGTGTTGGCTCTTACGCTTTGCGGCGCTGGAGAGGCGTTTGCCCAGTATTACGTTTCGCCCGCAGGTAGCGACAGAAATCCGGGTACGCTGGCGGCTCCCTTTCAGACCCTGGAGAAGGCGCGCGACGCCATGCGCTACTCGGACACCAAGACCGTGTACCTTCGCGGCGGAGTCTACAACCGCACCAAGATGCTCACGCTGACCTCAGACGATGACGGCGAAACGTGGTCGTACTACCCGGCAGACGGTTACAACACCGCTATCCTGGACGCCTCCGAACAACCCTTTCATTTTCAGGGCGACAACAATGTCATCCTGATCCAGGGCGGAAGTCACATCACGATTGACGGCATCCAGATACAGAATTACTACGGCGGCGGCATCACCATCCACGGCGGACTGTACCAGATGTGGTTCGAGCAGCCCGGCCCGGCCTACGAGACCACCGGCAACGCCTACTACAACACCGTCAAGAACTGCATCGTTCATGACCTCCAGAACGGCGGCGGGCCATGGACCTACGGCGACGGGCAGAACCCTCATGGCTACTTTTCGACCTGGTTCACGGCGCTTCAGGCTCTGGGCGAGGTCAAGCATACCTCCTTCCTCAACAACGTCGTGTACAACATTCAGACCACCGCAATCATCATCGTCTCTGGAGACAATCCCGGCGCTCACGACGACAGCATCATGGCCAGCAACGTGGTCTACAACGTGAACATCAGCGGTCATGATTCGGGCGCTTTCTATGTCTCTGGCGGCAGCGGGGTCAAGATTATCAACAACTATGGCCGCGATCTGGCCGGCGCCAACAACACCGGCGGCAAGTGGGCTGTTATCGCGATCTATCTTGACTTCAAGGAATCGAACGCTCTCATCTCCGGCAACGTCATATCGGGAACGTTCGATGTGGGCTTTCACAACAACAATGGCAGCGACATTACCTTTACCGGAAACATCTTCGACTTCGGAACGAATGTAAAGCGGCCTCTCGTTACCTACCAGAACTTCAATACGAAGTGGGGCGGATTGACGGGGAACACGTTTACGAACAACATCATTATCGCGAACGACGCCTCCGGCTTCAGCGATTTCATTCGTTACCATGGAGAGATCGCCGCCGATCAGGTTCCTACGGCGCAGAACAACGTCTTCTGGAACTTCGGTGGCGGTCCGGTCAACTTCAGTGGATCGGTCACGGACGCGAACCCTGTCAAGAAGGATCCGCAGCTCTCAGGCTGGACGTACAGCATCGCTCCCGGCAGCCCTGTCTACGAGGCTCCGGTGAAGTTTCCGCGCATACAGGGTGGATGGGGGCCTCCGGGCTACGTGATCCCCGAGACTGGCACGGCTCCGTCGTTTCTGATGAGCGCTGGCGGCCAGAGCGGAGCGGCGGCAGCAGTCGAGTAGCGACATGGATAATGCTTTAGTTTTGCTCTCGCCAGAGGGCCGGGGATGTTCCTGTCAGGGCGTAGAAGACCCTGTTCAGGTGGCGCTGATCGGCGAAGCCGCAGCGGAGCGCAATCTCGGCGATGGACAGGTTCGTGGTCTTCAGCATGTCCATGGCTTGATCGACGCGCCTTTGCAGCAACCACTGGTGCGGGGTCAAGCCGGTCTCCTGCCGGAATAGTTTGATCAGGTGCTGCCACGAGAGGCCGCACTCGCGCGCGATGTCGGCGATCAGCAGCTTTCCCTCCAGATGGCCAGCCAGCATCTCCTGTGCCCGGAGCACCTGGGCGAGCGAGGCCCGTACCCGCCGCTCGTTGAACGAGACGTAGTTGCTGCCGTAACACTCCAGCAGGCGGGCGGTCACGGCGATCTGCACCGAATCGATGAGGAGAGCGTTGGCCTCCTGCGGGCGGTCGAAGTACGGAAGCAGCGCCCGGGTCAGATGCACCATGACCGGGTCCACGATGCCGAACGGACAGGATAGATTGCCCACGCGGCGATAGCCCACTCCGAAGGCGAAGTCGTTCAGCGCGGCGCGCGGGACCAGGAAGTCTACGATCTCGTAAGGCTCGACCACGTCGATGCGCAGCTCGTCGGCCAGGTCGTAGATGCGCATGGAGTCGGCGGCGAACCCGCCTTTGGTGGGAGAGTTGCCCTTGCCCAGCACCTCGTGGTCTGACACTCCGGTGGTGCTGATGCCTACGATATAAGTGTCTTCGACGGGAAGCAGGTCGGTCAGGCCCAACTGCCGCCGGCCCGCCCTGACGCGCAGGGCTTCAATCTGCGGGCCTGCCAGCGAGCGCGTGGTCAGAACCGGAGACGTGTCCGTATCCGTGCCGGCCCTGTAGCTGCGCAGCAGAGCTTCACCGCAAGACTGACGTCGGGCTGCCATCTCTGTTCACCGTGAGTTCCATGCTAACCAAAGAACGGCGTCATAGGCCAGTTGCCGCCATATTCTCTGCGGGGTTTTGCATAAATTTGGACATGCACCGCAAAATGCGAGTTTTTTCCCTCAATAAAGCGAGTTTTTTGCATTACATGGAGTGCCATGTCTGCAATAGAATGCAGCTATCTGAGTAAAGTGTATTCCATTGGATGGGCCCGGTTGTTCGCAATGGAACGGATTTGCAGCGCTCGCGCTGGAATTTCGCGAAGGATGGGGTCCGGAGTTAAAAAGTTGATGGCATCAGTGACGGGGGACAGTATGACGGCAAAAGGTTTTGGGACAGGCGCTTGGCGCGAGACAGGTCTGAGGATGATGCGGTGGAGCGTGGCCGGGGCGATGATTCTGGCGCTGGCGGCGCTCTGCGGCCCAATGGCGCAGGCGCAAACGGCGGCCCGGTACGCGGGAATCGTCTCCACCCTGAACTATGGAGGCAGCCAGCCCCGTGGCGTGGCGGTGGACAGCAGCGGCAATGTTTTTGTTGCGGACCACGGCGGGGTGTATGAGATTGAGAACCAGTCCGGTTGCATGAGCACGGACCCCTCAAGCTGCACCACAAGACAACTGGCCAGCGGGTTCTCGTTTACATCTCCCCAAGGCGTAGCGGTAGATAACAGCGGCAACGTCTTTGTCGCGGATGGAGGAGGAGGAGGAGGAGGGGTGTATGAGATTCCATACACCAGCGCCACTGACACTTATGCCACCTCCCCCATATCGTTGGGCAGCGGATTCAGTCAACCCTTCGACGTAGCGGTAGACAGCAGCGGCAACGTCTTTGTCGCAGATTCAAATAATGGATTGTATGTGATTCGTGCCAGTTGTATCAGCAACGGCACTAGCACGACGGGTTCCGGCTGCACCATCCAGCTACTATCCGGCAGCAGCATGTATGGCGTAACGGTGGACAGCGGCGGCAACCTTTATTACACAGATGGCGGAGTACGTGAGATTCCGTCCAGTTGTGTCAGCGATTCCATCAGCGCGGGCACTTTAATGTGCAGCCCCACGCGGCTGAGCAGCTCACTGAGCAGCGAATGGCCCGATGCCGCCTATGGCTTAGCGGTGGATAGCAGCGGCAACGTCTTTGCCGCAATGCACAACACCAGATCTATTTTTGAGATTCTGGGCAGTTGTATCCGCAGCGGCACCAGCACGAATCACGGTTGTGCCTTTCAGGTGAGTGGCGGATTCGGATCCACCGGCCAGTTCTATGGCATGGCAATGGACGGCAGCGGCAGTCTTTATGTTGCGAAAAACATCGGCCCTCTGTTCTATATCTCCGGCTATAACGGGGTAGACTTCGGCGCGGTTCCTGTGGCTACCACTACGTCGCCGACTGTGCAGTTGACGTTTGCGTTCACGGCGGGGGGAAAGATCGGATATCCGCCGATGCAGGTGCTGACGATGGGCGCTGCGTACAGGGACTTCACAGAGGACTGGGACAACGAGTATCTAATCCCCGGCACATGCGCGAATGGCTATTACACGTCCTATTCCTACAGCGCGGGCGAGACCTGCACGATGAACATAACCTTCACGCCGAAGTTTGCCGGGCCGCGCAATGGGGCTGTGAATCTGGCTGCCGCCGACAATACCACCGTGATCGCCACGGCGTTGGTGCATGGCATCGGGACGGGTCCGCAGGCGGTCTTCAACGCTCCGTTGCCCGTGACGCTGCCCACGCTGGGCGCGAGCGGCGAATTCAGCCGGCCTTATGACGTGGCGGTGAACGGCAACGGCGATATCTTTGTCGCGGACGAGGGCCACGGCGCGGTGAAGAAGATTTCCGTCGGATGCCCGACGTGCGCGGCCACAACCCTGAGCACAAGTGGCGACTTCAGCGTTCCATCCAGCGTGGCGGTGGACGGAGCGGGCAACATCTACGTCGCGGACCAGGACAAACATGCGGTGAAGATGATTGCCGCCGGGTGTACGGGCACGTGCCCATCCATAACACTGAATAGCGACTCCACCATCGTTCCAATCGGCGTGACGGTGGACGGCAGCGGCAATGTCTATTTCACGGACCAGAATACAAGCGACCCTTCGGTGAAGATGATTGCCGCCGGATGCACGGGCGCGTGCCCGTCCACGACGCTGAGCAGGAGCGGCGATTTTCGCTATCCCGAGAGAGTGGCGGTGGACGGAACGGGCAACATCTACGTCACGGAACAAAACGGCAATTCGGTAAGGAAGATTGCGGCAGGGTGTACGGGCGCGTGCGCGTTCACTACGCTGAGTACCGACTTCACCCAACCCGCAGGCGTGGCAGTGGACGGAGCGGGCAATATCTATGTCGCGGAGTTCTCTGCAGGCCTAGGGGCGGTGAAGCAGATTGCTGCCGGGTGTACGAGTTTGTGTCCGGCCACGGCGCTGGGCAGAAGCGGCGATTTCAGCCAACCCATGGGCATGACACTGGACGCAGCGGGCAACATCTACGTGGCGGACTACGACGACGGTACGGTGAAGGAGATCTCCCGCGCCCAGCCGCCTCTGCTGACCTTCCCGGCCACGGCGGTGGACGAGACCAGCGCCAGCAGCAACGGTCCGGCCATCCTGCAGAACATCGGCACCGATGCGCTGAACTTCACGCTCTCGGTGGAGGCTGCCACTACGGCTTCCGCGCCGTTTACGATCGCGAGCAGCGGCTCCAACCCCTGCGGCACGACGCTGGCCTCGAGCGATACCTGCGCCTTTGACGCGAACTTTGCGCCCACGGCTCCCGGCGGGTTTGTCGGCATGGGCACGGTGACCAGCAACAATCTGAACGCGACCGACGCCAAGCAACAACTCATGATGATCGGCATCAGCCCGGTGCTTCTGCCGGAGACGCTTCCGCCCGCTGGTTACCATTGGCCTTACTCGGTGACGCTGACGGCCGTCGGAATGCCGGGAGACCCGTATACCTTTGCGGCGGACAATCTGCCTTCCTGGTTGACTCTGGATCCGGCGACAGGCGTGCTCTCGGCGAGTAGCCCGCTCTTTGGGACTTTCAACTTCACGGTTACAGCTACAGACACCATAATGGCGTTACTCGGAGGCAGTCCGAACACCGTCACGCGCCAGTACACGCTGGTGGTGAGCGAGCTTGTGGGGCTGACCTCATCGCTGAACCCGTCCACGACGGACGACCCGGTGACGTTTACGGCTGCGTTAGTGGCGTCAAGCACAGGCGACTCGGTTGCCTTCAAGGACAACGGCACGGACATCTCCGGTTGCGAGTCGGTGGGGATTGTCTTAGGTGGACCAGCAGGACATATGGCGACGTGCCAGACTACGGCGCTCGCGGCGGGCGTTCATAACATTACGGCGGTCTACAACCCTACCCCCAATAACCCCAATGTCCCCACGGCAACCTTCGCGCTGGCGCAGGTGGTAAACCCGGCGGCGGTCGGGGGCGCGTCCTGCTCGTCGGCGAACTTCGGCTCGGTGGCGATGGGCCAGAGCCTGACCTGCGTGGAGGCGGTCACCATCCCGGCGACCGGGGCTGCCGACGCCTCGGGAGCGGCGGTGCTGACGCTGGGCGCTCCCAACCTGGACTTCACCGTGGATGCGTCGATGCCGGTTCCGGCTTCGCTGGCCTGCTCGGCGGGCAAGGCGTATGCGGCGGGAGACACCTGCTACGTGGCGGTGAAGTTCGCGCCGAAGTTCGCGGGCGCGCGCAACGGAGCCGTGACGCTGACAGACTCGACCACCGGCACGACGCTGGCCGCGGCGTTCATCACGGGCATCGGAACCGGGCCGCAGGCGGTCTTCAACTCGCCGCTGCCCGCAACGCTGCCCACGCTGGGCAGCGGCTTCAGTATGCCATGGGGCGCAGCGGTGGACGGAGCGGGCAATGTCTATGTCGCGGACACCTACAACAACGCTGTGAAGTTGATTCCCTATTCTGACGGCAGCGGCACGCCAGTTCAGTTGAGCAGCAACATTTACATTGGCCAACCCTTTGCCGTGGCGGTGGACGGAGCAGGCAATGTCTATGTCGCGGACAATGGCAACGGTGCAGTAATGGAGATTCAGGGCAGCTGTATCCATACAGCCTCTGACCCTTCCACATGTCCAGCCATACAGTTGGGTGTCAGCATTCCCTACATTTCCGGCGTGGCGGTGGACGGAGCGGGCAATGTCTATGCCACGTCAACAAACTCTGGTCCAGCGCATGAGATTCAGGGCAGTTGTATCCGTACCGCCACGGCCCCATCGACTTGCCCGGCTACTTCGTTGGGAGGCGGCTTCGTCGGGCCCTATGGCTTAGCGGTGGACGGAGCAGGCAACGTCTATGTCGCGGACTATCCCGCTGGTACGGTGAATGAGATTCTGGGCAGTTGTATCAGCAGCGGTACCAGCAATACCGACTCCGCCAACTGCGTGGTTCCGCTGGGCAGCGGGTTCGACGGACCCAATGGACCGGCGGTGGACGGAGCAGGCAATGTCTATGTCGCGAACTACAACAGTGGTGAGGTG
>Ga0123357_10004387_pt1 | contig 16545 bp, 7 predicted proteins | sample TergutEmb28metaG_FD_89873 | JGI IMG/M metagenome (GOLD analysis project Ga0123357, IMG submission 89873) | Embiratermes neotenicus P4 segment gut microbial communities from Petit-Saut dam, French Guiana - Emb289 P4 | ecosystem: Host-associated > Arthropoda: Insects > Digestive system > Gut ... | reverse complement strand
GCAATATGTTCTGTCCAGCTGATACTTGGCAATATGTTCTGTCCAGCTGATACTTGGCAATATGTTCTGTCCAGCTGATACTTGGCAATATGTTCTGTCCAGCTGATACTTGGCAATATGTTCCCCGGGGAAACATATACCGCCATTTTATATACTGTCGCGATAAAGAATGTGTGAACTTTGGCTTCAGTGTCTCATTTACAATTTTTTTAGGCTTGGCACTGAGACAAATTTATTTCTTCTTATTGTCTTTTTTAATTTATGTTAGGGAATAATAAGAAAATAATTTCAGGCTCCAAAAAAGTGGTTTGGGCAGAAATGCAAAAGATGGTGTTTGTACACAAAATGAAGTCTCTCTGATCTTCACTACCTTCACTTTCACTATAACCTGTTTTGTTACGCGATTTAATTGTGGCGTGATAATTGCGCTGCTTGGTTGAAAATATGAGCCAAATAATCATTAGTCTAGGTCAGGTCTCGACATGGCGTGAAGACTGGAGAAACTGGCTGAGGGGTGGTGAGTGTGTCAGTAATGAGGCGCTTTCCGGTCGACTGTAAGTTGTTCAGCAAAGAAGTATACTTATGGTCTGACCGAGACAATCGGACAATCAGGCCTGATGAAGACCTGTTTGCAGTAAATGCAGTCTTGGGAAGAACGGAAGTAAGAATTGATTTGGATTCAGTCGCTGTCACGTTGTTAGCAGGCAACCAGGAAACATGGACACCGTTTGACAAACTGGGAGATGTTTAGCGGAAAAAGTTCGCGTACAACATAACATAAAAAAAGAGATGGATGTCTTCCCATTGTGTATTATCTGAGTGCTAGCAAGCTTGGTAAAGGCAGGGTTTCTGTTTCATATGATTATATTTTAAGCTTAAACCAGTGCAGAAGTTGCATACATCACCTGGACAAACCAAGACATTTGTGCCCAAAGTGTAAATTTTAGGCGGCTTCGCAAAATTGCGAAAAGCATCTATTAGTTTCGTCATGTGTGTCCGTCTGTCCGCCCGCATGGAACAATTCGGCTGCCACTGGAAGGACTTTCATGAATTTTGATATCTGAGGATTTTTCGCAACTCAGTCGCGAAAATTCAGGTTTCATTGTAATCCGAAAAGAATAACTGGCAATTTGCATGAAGACCAATAAACATTTTCGATCGTATTTCGGTCAGTTCTTCTCACAATGAAAAACGTTCCAGACAAATTTGTAGAGAAACTCGAAACATAAATTTTATGTTCAGAAACTTTTTTTCCGAAAATCGTGCCGTTTATGAGATAATGTGGAAAAATCTTGTGGAGCGGGGTACGCCACATACGACAACATGGTGCATGCGCATTGCATGCTGGGTACCTAAAGCTGTAAATATATACACTCAGGTTGTGCAATATTCATTGTTTTTCCGCAGCAACAATGGTTGTACGAACGCGCCTCAACGTTAGATTATACGTACATTGCTTGTCTTGTCTGTCCGATTTGCATACTTTGGTTCAAGAAGAGCGGCTTTGAACGTAGAACGCTCTTTCAAACCTTGCCAAGCGGAGCTCATATGGGATTTCTCAAGGGCCCATACAAGTATGTGCAAGTTGCTGCACTGAGAATCGCAATCAAGGATCAATTAACTTCATCAGTTGCAGTGCAGCACTGACGGTTGGTCCTGCCTGTGATGCAGTTCGTGAGAGCGGCGGCGATTCTACAGTAACAGCGCCATATTTTCACAGTCATCATGACGGAAAATGACAAGAATTCGTGGTATTATTTTTTTCGGTTGTTTGAACTTCTGCTGACATCACTTTTCGATTTCTGTGACAGTGGGTTGGAAATAGAAGAGGAAACCGAAAAGAAAGTGGTCCAAGAGATGGCTGGGTGCCAGGAATTATGCGGCCGTGAATTTATTGATAGTCTTAGCAACCAACAAGCCACGCGATTTTCCAGAATTACCTAAGCATGGACAGCAATTTACTCCAAATTCTGCTAATTTGAATACGACTCAAACAGTAAAAAGTAACGTAATGGGGAATACTGTCAGTAATTTCAGCAACCAGACGGAACCATACCTCAGAAACGAATTGTTATTTATGACGAACTGGCAAACTTATATCTAAAGATGATGTAAAATTTCTTTAGAATGTAATTAACTAAATATTGCAAGTTATCTGCATGACGCCTACTCAAATAATAAAAAGTATATGGCATACTATAAATATAAGAAGATAACATTATTCAGCCACTCTTTTAACTAATTTCGTTATTTGGGAAATAATCGCAGTTTCCCAGATGCAGCAGGAGTGGGTTACGAGAAGTGCGATTAAAAGCACTTTCTAACTTTGGCGCAGAAATGAGTGATATGAAATAGCCAGACACTTGATAAAGTTCATTCCTGTAACAATTAGATTAGATGGATCGACTACAGGTTCTGCTGTAATAGCACGAGAGGCGATGCGAAGGATATCCGTCCGTCAAGTTTTCCAAACTTCCTGCGGTAAACTGCATCTCACAATGTTGTCTGTTATTCACAACACAGAGTTCTTAGTCACATGTGAATTTCTTGCCCGAAGTACCGAATTCATCATTCGTTTTATTCTTTGGAGATGATGAAGAAGGGCGCCAGAGTTCCTGATGGCGGTCTATTAAAATAAACGAACTCTGTGAAAAATCGCGGACGGTTTGTCCCAATTACAATCGCCTAAGACTTCCGATTGGGGTCTATAGCCTATCCACTACTATTTCCTTTCGATGAAATGAAGCTATTTAATTTATTTAAACCTGTTTGAACCTTAACGTAAAGAAGGCTATCAACAAGAATGACACTTAATTATATGAAAAGCCGTTCCCACCACATCATTGAGAGTGTCTTAGTAATACTTCCCTGTCCTTCTGGAACATTACACACAAACACAGCACTTGCTGTGCATCCCGTTGATGATGCAACCTTATATGGTCTTGTTCTACCCAACTACCTGACACCTAAATCGCCAAACCATTTTCCACATCCGTAGGACGGGGATGAAGACACGGAATCTGAATAAATTTCCCCGTCAATGGCGTGATAAAGAAAATCATCTGAGACCATAGCAACGTGCCGCGAAGGCAGGCACTGACTTAGCCAATGAATTCAAGGATAAGTACAAGGTATATTTCAGTAACGAAGGAACTGTATTGTTTTTTGACATTCTGAGGACCGTACATCGTGATATATTCGTATAACAGAAGCCAACAAGATGTACTATTTCTCAACTTTATTTTGTTGTACAACTCTACATGTTTCGGACAGACCCTGCTGTGAATGCAGTATCAATACTACTGTCTGTTCGAAACATGTAGAGTTGTATATCCAAATAAAGTTGAGAAATATTGCATCTTGTTGGCTTCTATTATACGAAGTGTATTGATTTAAGAAAAATGTACCTTCGAGATGAATGTTATATTTTGTAATAGGCCTAAGTTGGTAATAAAAATATTTATGCAACACACTTCTGTTGCTGCAATCTTATCACCATCACCTCTCACATCCAACAAGTGCTCACCGGATTTTCCGCTGTTTGAGTTTTACGAATCGGCAATAAAGCTCAGCAGTCCGTAACCCACAAAGCCGGTAATTATGTATCTTTCGCAGATATGCCGGAGGGTCTAAAACTTTTTTAAATTCCAGTCGGAAACTACGAAGGAATCCATGCATCTGCATTACCACGAAGGCTTCGTCCGCTTTAGAAAAAACTGCCTACATTTTCTAACAAATTCATTGTAAACACTTTCTCGTGTGTGTTCATTGTTATATTTTTTAAATTCAGAAATCCACAAACACGAATGTAATTGAGAAACACGTAAACAAAATTCCACCCCCAAATCCCGATTTCTTAAGGCCATTGTGCTTCGCTGGAAACAAAAGGAACTGTCAAGCTTTTAACGAACATAAGAATGGCAGGTCACGCAACAGAGCCATACACTACTACATGTTTCGGCATTCTCTTGTGTGGGTGACGTAACCCGCCAGTGAACGGAAACTGCCATTACAAATGAAAACAGCTGACACTGACACATTTAACTTCAAACATTACAACGCACGTTGCAACCTGCAGAGTAACGCCGTACTGCATACATGAATCGCCAAAATACATGCGCGCGTTAGGCCTTTAACGGGGTATTGCTTTCAACTTAATTGTATTCTCAAAAATTATTTAAGCTCAATGCACAGCATTAAACATCTGCAGAAGATGCATAGTAGATTGTTTGAGATGTTACATTACTAAGCATTCGCACACTTCAAGAAGACTACAGGCTTTAGCATTTTATGACAGTAAGTTTACACTTACGACTGGATTACACTGTTTATACATCTTAATGGCATTTAAGTATTATTCAGTTTACCCAAAGAATATCCGTTCACTTTCTCAAGCACATTTTTGTTCAATTACTTTCGACATTTTTACTGTCGCCAATTCTTGTTTTTAAATTTGTCTAACTTCCCTTAACTTATCAAGAAGTAAGGACTGGAAAAACCGCTACTTGAGGACTTCTCTAGTTCTTGAAATATAAATATATATACTTTTTTAACTTCTTTCTCTTCATTTTAGATGGAATCAAAGAATCTAATTCTTAGCCTTCAAGGTTGTTATCTGAAAGGTACAGTGGGGTCTGTGTGAACTACACCCACAGAGACACTGGAAATACACATAGCTGGCTCTCTGTTTGACGTCTCTGGAACTGGCTGTCATTGGATCAGCCATATTCACAGCATACAGATTGCTGTGTCAGAGAGATTGGAAGAACATAGAGCTAGGAAATAGGAAGCTCGGATTTCTTCAGAAACACACTTTCATGTTAAAACAGGATAGATAGAATCTTTAAAAAGCATCAGTTGGCAAAACCGTTGAAGATATGGAAACCGATTAACAGGTGTATGCCAGGCAATATCGTTGAACCCGATGTGGACCTTTGGTTCATGGACGGGTCAGGAATTAACGACCGCTTTGGTGCAGGTGCTTATTGACCAACTGGTAACCATAGGAAAAGTATTCCTATGGGCTAACTCTCTGCAGTGTTTCTGACCGAAGCGATAACAGTCCTGCAAAACCTTCGTTGCAGAAAGTTGGAAGAAGTATACAAATCTGCTCTGATAGCATGGCAGCCATAGCAGCGCGTGTTAAATCTACGAATGAATCGGATTTGGTTTGGGAATGTATGCAAGTGATAAAAAAAATGTGAACCCAATAAAGTCGCTTTAGTATGGATACCCGAGTATCACGGGATACCGGGAAATGAAGAAGCTGATAAGTTGGCCAAGGAAGGAACCAACGAAATTCCTGTTGAACAAACCATCGGCATTCCCTTAGCTATGGGCAAAGGGGTCATCAGGAGTTACTGAGATGTGAGCACCTCAACAGGTGGAAGGCCTATAAAGGTTCAAGACGCTGAAGATTCAACCTCTGAGCTGCAGTCTACGAGTAGACTGCAGCTCAGAGGGGCTGTGGGGTTATTAACTCCTATACAGCTCGTATGTTTAAACTCGCAGTCACAGATCCGCAGAACTGTCAACTGTGCGGGGACGGAAAGAAGATATTGCGCGTCATTTTTCGGCACAGCACTGGCATGAAAAGAGTTTTGCGTCGTATGTTTTTGAACCCCAAGGATCTAGAGAATGTGACGGTGAACAAACAGCCTTGTAAGCCTCGTAGCTAACACAAGGCTTGGCACAGTTCCTTGGCCCCATTCAAACAGCAAGGAGATACGAAGCAACTCGTTCCTTGAAGGTCCACAATAGAACTACTCACTTTGCACTACTACTACTACTACTACTACTACTACTACTACTACTACTACTTCTCTTCACTTTGCCTGGCAGTCACTAAGCTCTATCAGACTACAATTATTAGTATTCTAACAGTGTCTTTCCTTCTTTTCACTTACTAACGCTTCCTTCTATTAGTGATTTCTAATTCTCCTGAGCAACAGTTAAAAATAGTCATCAAAATGTTCTTACCAGAATGTTATCATCACCCAAAACTTATACCAATTCCTGTGCAATAATTGAAAGTGTAATTAATAGGACAGTATTTGACTGATAATATGCTGGATAGAAGAACTTAGCTGAGGATGCAGCTTTAGTTTGAAGGATGCACTGAACTGCCAGCTGAATCTCACCGTCACTGTGTTAGCAGATGTTGAAATGTTGAAATTTAAGTAATATTTTAATTTAAACGTTTAGTGTCTACAGCCTACAACTATTCCAAAATTCACTTTACTTGCTGCGGTGGTCAACTAGTTAAGCTATCGCGTGAAACTGGACACCGGGTAACTTGACTAAGGTTTCTCGAACTTTTCGCAGTTCCTGCAGATAAATGTCTGGATAGAATCTCCAGTCAACCATTATTGTCGTCTTCCAAATTCTCCAGAAATTATCATCAATCATTGACAAAATATAGTCTAAGGAATTAACATCTTCGTTAATTGTACCAAATGCAGTTAAAATCAGTAGGTAAAGTAAAGTTCGTCCCGTTACATGCCGGTCAGGCACAGAGGGGAGGAAAAAGTGTAGATCTACCCATATTCGACCTCGGCGCTAAAAGGTTGAGGGTGGTCAGCACCACGCCCATGCTGCTTTACCCCCGAGAAAGAGACCCGCTACTTAATGTACAGGAGGCTGGGTGTGTCCTGAAAAATTTGACCCCATTGCAGTTCGAACCCTGGACTGTCCAGCAGCCTCTAGCGAGTTGCTACACAGACCTCTCTAAACCTCACACTTCTCTAAACCTCACACTTAAATCGGTAGACAAATCCAATATGAAATGTAATCCCTTGAAGACTAATCAAAGAACAATGTGAGAGTACTTTCCTGTCCGGTGTTCTCTGATACCCGATACCCGAAAGACCATCCCTTTGCAAATTTCCAGGCTTCGCCCGCCTACAGTGTTAACTAAGTGTAAGTTACACAATACCTGATGTACCTCACAGAGGACTATACTTCCTTTAGAAAGATCATTTCGTGAATTCTGTATAGAGTAGCAATCGCCGTTTCTTATGATAATCATACAGAACGTGTAAATATTTGTGTCGGTGCATTCAAGTGTGAAATGTGGTAGATCATTTCTATAGGTTTCCAAAGTTTCATATGGACCCATCCGTAATTCTTAAATTGACAATACGACCACATACTCAGATGGACATACTGTTCCCGATAGGCACACATTTTGATAACTTAAAACTGTCCACAGATTGTACTTATGTCTTTTTATGGTAACAGAAGAAACACGATTTTTCCCTCTACAGCATTAACTGATTTGTTTTTAATAAGGCAAAGGATTGTGTTTACTGCGCGGTAAGTCCTGAATATTTAAATGCAGTAGAGGCTTATTGTAGTTTTTATTGAATTAAATGTTTTGTCTACATCAGCTCCGTAGTTTCTGAGAATGAGAATAAGATCGTACAAATACACGTATACGTGATTCCCCCTCTTCTGTAATTCAACGATTTATAGTGCAAAATATGCAGAAAGACACACGCGTCGAAATGCAGTGCCATGGCGAATTTGCTGCGCGGTGTGTTAAATGCAAAGCACGGCGTTTCGTTTTTCCTGCAACAGTAAGCCGCAAAATATTGGCAGGCAGAAAGTTGTGATACACTTAAGGAACGGATCGAAGCTTAATCAAGATATACTGTGACCTATTTAAGCATGCTGCAAGGGCAGTGCTACATAGCATCAATAATGGTGTCGTACAAGAAACGCGCTGGATGCCAGTAATCTGACCTGCACAGTGCGGGCCCGCAGCGGAAAGGAACAACCTGTGAGGCCCAAGCAGATACAGTCACTTAACTCCGACAGAGCAGCACAGATACTGCGGCCGTTGTTACCCGCACACTACGAGTAGGTCGTTAGGCCTACATCCACGGTTAGTGACTCCTGGTCTGTTTATTTAATGACTCTAATTCAACTTAACATACTATGTAATGTCCAGTAAAGTCGAAATATAACGATATTGAATTTGGAAAGAGCCGTCCATGGCCTTACTCAAGACATTCGGTAAGTTAAACGACATCTAATCCTGGTACTGCTACTAGACGTGGCCAGGTTACCGTACTCGGTTGTGATTCGCCACGCGCTGGGCGGTACGGGTGTCGAATCCCGGTAAAGGCTAGGTTTTCTCTACGTGTCCAGACCGGCCATGAGGTCCACCCAGCCTCCTGTAAGTGGGTACCGGGCCTTTCCCGGCAGTAAGGAGGACGGACCATGGTGCTAACAACCCACCAGGTTCTAGCGCTGAGGTTGTGAATGGATTGGAGTTATACCGCCGCCTCTTCTCTTCGATTGCATATGCATGTCATGAGGCAATCTTCAACTTCACTTCTAGTACAAAAGTTTACAGCCTAACCGGAACAAAATTCTAACAAATTCTAAACAATAACTGGCAAATCTCATGATAAATAACAACATTCTGTTGTCTGCAGTTACTTCGATGAGCTTCGGGACCAATTTACTGCACTTATATTTATTATCATCATCAATAAAAAAACAAGTACGTTAGGAAATATTCACGTAGCTCAACTACTATGGGACTGTAAGTATCTGGTGCTCCAGACAGTTTGAAATGTCCAGGTATCCTAACAACGATGATAAACGAAGCGCGATAGAAACTGTACATGCGTCAAAACAGGGATATCAGTGAACATGAGTGAGTATACAAATGCGATTTATTTCAACTGTACATGTAGGTATTCATTTTAAAATGGCTGTAAAAACGACAGAAACTGAATTAAAAGTGAAATGCCGCGTTTAGACGCAATGCCTCAGTATAAAGTGTCATGAAAATACGTTCGGCGACACTAAGTTATGTGTTACAGACAGACGGACTGACGAAAAATGGCTTTGTTTGAGTAAGTACTCGGCAGGAGCGCGAACATGTCTCTAATAAATTATGTTCTTTCTCCCTCCCCTTATCAGTCAATCCTTTGCCATTTAACTCTGTAGGGTCTTATAAAGCATGTCACGCCATTAATCATTCGTCAGAGTTCCTTGGTCAAGGTACTGGCCACTCGCCATTTGTTCCATCTACAACGAAAGAAAAAAGGAACACGCAAATTTTGTTCACTAATTGAGCGGAACTAAAGCCACCAAGCCCAGTGATCACAGGGTCACAATGTCTTGCACACTCACACAGCACCCACTGTAATTGGCCACGAATCCTGACAGGCCTATCAAATAATAAAGCTAAGTAAAGAGTACTACAGCTCTACAAAGCAAGTTACATTTACCTTTGCTTCATTAATAACCAAGTTACATTTGACCTGCTTCTGAACGGAAATCGACGCATAGTGCCGGTTTTCTTAAAATTCGGCGCTGCATAAGTGTGAGAGAGTTGCTGCACACCTTTACCGCTTGATCGTGGTAGCCATTACATGGGAAGCTGCGTGGGTCACAATTGCTGCACACCTTTACCGCTTGATCGTGGTAGCCATTACATGGGAAGCTGCGTGGGTCACAATTGCTGCACACCTTTACCGCTTGATCGTGGTAGCCATTACATGGGAAGCTGCGTGAGTCACAATTTCCGGGGTGGACACAGTGGTGAAGAGAAAATATTTTCTCGCCTCGTGATTTAAATCCTGATTCTCCGGTCAATCAGTTCTTAGTGGAGTCACTGCACTAAGTTATTGAACTTACATGGGCCAAGGCGGTAATAAAATAAGTGAAAATTGTAAAATCTCAAGTATGATACACCTGTGGATGAACAGTCACAATGAAGACCTTGAAAATGGAAGCGAAATGTAGATGTAGATGTTAGTAGGCAGGACAGAACTGTGATTTGGTAACTGGGAATGAGGCGTCGAACTAATGAGGGTGAAGAGTTTCATGACAGGTGTAGTGGAGGATGCTGATACTGCAGATTATACAGCAATTCGTTTCAGAATCTTAAGCTTTCTCTTAAATATGAATATCTGTTACTATTGACTACTTTTTCTGCATTTTCTGACCTTGTAGACCTGAAGCATTGGGGCTGTTTACATTTTCGATTTCTCCGCCCTTTGACGTTATTTCCTCTTTGCTTCTTTCACTTTCCCTTGAACTTCTTCAGTGATAAAAAAGAGAGTTGCAGTTTTTCAGTTGTTTATTTTATCGGTATTTTCACTGCTGGACTGAATAACTTCAAAAGTCTGGACGAAGTAATTTCTTTGTGGGAAGTGTCAGAAGAAAGTATAGTACTTAGAGTACTTAAGGTAGGTTCCGCTGATACAGGTATCACATTTTGAGAGATGAAACTAAAGAAGAGTTTACACAAACTACAACCATATTTGGAGGTTTTGTTTCCATAGCAGTCATAGTTGCACTGGGATCGGAAATGGAGGAAAAATATTCAGGCACTCTGTTACGTTTGGAAGGATAAATACCCGTTGACTGGGAAGAACCTACACCGACACCCACCGAAGACTTTACTTCAAGCAAATCCAATGAGGCACGCCAAGCGATATCAAGCGATTTTACAAGCTACGGCTTCATTGTTAATATACCTCTTTAAGAGACCAAAAAGCGCTTGCCCGAAAGCTCTAAGGTACGAATATAGTAACTGGATAGAGGAATGATGGTAACGTTCTTTTCAACGGCAGTGTGAAACAGTAAAGGGAGCTGCAATAAGCTCTGTGGCCATCCGAAAGTAGATTGACTTTTCTTGAAGCTTTGTGTTTGAGGAAATGCTCTGGGATCCAATTGATAAATAAGTCCGTGCCAATACACGACGATTCCCGGTTCATGTACAAATCCGACCCTGAGTGAAACACACCACCTAACACTTGTGTCTTGTTGATTTTCTTAAATATTACGACAGGGGGAAAATATTGACCTGCAGCATCACAATATGCTGTCAGTGTAATATTTTCATTATTTTATCCCGATGGTATATCACGAACACTTGTAGACCCCCTTTAGGTTATTATGGTGTCAGGTTTGTTATTTGTGTGTATGCCACTTTTATTCAATCTTGAAAATGTTCCCAGGTGTGACAGAGAGTATTTTCTGTCGCTACTTTCTCCACCATGTTGAAAAATGTTCTAACAGTGTTCGGGTTCATTCTGAGACAGACTTTCTGTAGTCATATCCCACAGTTTTAGTTTCATGATTTAAATTGTATGAAATTCTCATTTATCTTACAAGCCGAGTGCAGTCGCACGAACAGTTGGTCTGAGTGCAAAAAAATGTGCCGCTCAGGGTGTTTGATTGTACACGACCATTTACATGGTTTGATAGTCATTTTTTGAAACAAAGATTCAGTCTAGTTGGAAGATAGGGCAACAGAACAGATAGTCCAAAGTACGCTGAAATGCACATGTATAATTTTTTGAAACTGATTTTGAAATTATCTAAGTGTGTCATCTCTCCCCTAATTTTTGCGGCGTCTCTCCAAGTTTTCAAGGAGAGATGCCGTGACCCCCGCAATTGACAAACGGAAGGAAGGACATGGCGGCTACGTGGTGTAAAAAAGGTAAACAAAGCTGTAAAACTCTAAAGCATCTTGATTGCATAGTTACGTCGATTGAACTTCGGTTGGAACTGATTAATGCATATTTAGTGAACACTAAGGAAAAGTTCGAGCATAAAATTAATAAACTCTCCTAAACAAATCAGTCATCATTCTTGTAAAACAACACCGATATTCACTACGTTCATTTAAACACTTCCATAGATTTACTGTACAAGCCGTGTATTGCCATTTTCAGAGGATTGCCAGAACCTACACACTACAAAATGCGGCGTCTCTCCCGCCGCGGCAACTCTCCTGGCATTTCTATATGTAGTAATTCACCATCCAAGGAAGGGTGTGTTGATGTTACCGGTCCGGCAGACCACAGAGTGGTAATACGTCGAAAAATCTGTCCTTGGTAATGCACCACCCTGAGGATGGCTACTCCACATGTGTGGCCGAAAAGTGGAGTTATAGGTTGTGTATAACATCCTTCTACGTACGTGCATCTGTTTGTTTCGATATCAGATTTACTAGCAGTGTCCTGTTTTAAGACAGTAGCTCGACATTTGCTGTAAAGATTGAGAAATCCGTCCCACTCTCAGTCAAGTTCATCTTTGAAATGGCTAATTGCACCTTTAGAATATACGTCTGGAGAGTTAGTGAATGAGCCACCATATTGGGGACAGAGCAGGCGTTGTGGCTTTCACACTGTCAAGTTCATGGTTATGTAGCATGACACACTTGAAACTTCTGTCACTACCTCATCGGAAACAGAGCCTGTGATTATGCGGTCATAAAGGGTGTTTGTTGTGTAGCGAAACATTGGTAATGTACTGCGTGAATCATACCGAAGACATTAAAATATTGTGGGGGTAAAATGCAGAATTCCTTCATGTTTCCTGAAGAAAAAGTTTAATACATTTACGAAAAGGATTCGTATAGCATACGGTCATTGCTTTTCTCTTCACAGTAATAGCTTTTTCCAGTCAAACTGAAGACAAGGCGTGTATGAGGGAAGGAGACAGTAGTGCGTGACAGATATACGGCTATGTTTTAATCTGGTCGCTGTCAGTGTCACAGATCTATGGCTGTGAAAGCAACACAGTACAGTGCCTCCCAGAATTCCATTTCATTTCGTTACAGTTACATATGAACCGTTCTGTTCGATACCATGTCAAAGGAATTACTGGAATTTTTAATGTTATAAACGGGACCAGAAGCAGGAACTAGAGTCTAATTTGTACCGCTGGGAAAGAGCAAAATCTTTCGCTTTAACCGAAGAGATAAAAAACTTGGTCTTTGAAAATGTTACACGCATGACATCGAAAGTTTTTGGTGTTCGCTGGGCTTATCTTCTTTAGTTTCTCCTGTGGCTGGTTAGATATTTCTGTAGCGGATTTTGTTATGTTTTCAATTAACTGCTAATTAGACATCAATATTCTATTTATATTTATTTATTTTGGTATATATAGAGACACCGTCAGAAACTCCGAATGGAAACGTACGATTATTAATGGATGATCATTAGAGAACTATATGAAAGGAGATGTTAGTGGTATAATCTGAAACACTGTCCCAATATCTGCTTAGAGTGACTGACGAAAATCATGAAGGTACTGTCAAGACAGCCGAAATTGAACCTTTCGCCTCCCGAGTGCAATTTCGTAGTGTTATTTCTTCGTTCAACGAAGAACAGTGCCGTTTTTAACCACCGTACCCTGCTAAATAAACCTAGGCCTGGATCCCAACATTCACCACATTCTCACACATGCATCTTGTGTTTATTCAACACAAGAGTATCACTACTTCACAAATCAGAAATAAAATGTTAGTTTACCCAACAAATAGTTAAATCACAGAGTGTCATAGTTAGTTTGTAAGGATTCTAAACATCGACAAATTGTCACTGCCAGGGATTTTATGAACCCAAAGGAATTCTTTTTTGTTTACAGTTGCGGCATATTCTCGTTTAAAAACAATAAACACGCGTGTAGTTATTTTGATTGCAACGCCATATCTTGACATTGCTGACGAGTTCCTCATAACCGTCCGTCAAATTCAATATATTTTTCTTAGATTTTACTCACTTCTTCAACCCGACGTGTCACGAAGCAGCTGGTTCCTCTTCACCGGTTTTGTGCTCCAAACATTATTGCGGGTTAGATCATATTTTTGGAAGGTCTGTACAAGTGACCGCAATAAAATAAGATTTTCAGGTTACTTTATACATCTATTATTAAAGATTTTCTTTCTGACAAACTTACATGGAATTTTTAGCAATAACCGAATGTACTAAAGTATGTAGCCGAACATTAGCAGTCTGCCTAACCACCCGCAGTGTCAGAGCATTTCTGTCCCTCAACCCTTTCGCTTTTACCCCGTATCCCTCAAGAGACGACAGCTTCAAAGATAAGTGCGAGGACCCGATGTTAGGGAATTCAGTTTCGCATTTCTGGTGATACAATTACGGTTTTATTTCAGTCAAGGAATTTTCGACTGTCGGTCATTGTGTGGGTGTTTATTTCCTTCGAAATTTTAAGTCAATCCCTTTTTTGTCCGAATAATCACGATGGAGGTGGGGGTGAGGGGAGTTGTTGAAGGTGTCGTCCTGGAGAGTGATGAGTTAGACGTGCAGAGAGGACTTAACTTTTGGGTAGCAGAGTGATAGTTATTGACTATATTGTGAGCAAGAAGCGCCCGGGCATGAGGTTTATTACACTGCAGAAGAAAGAGGACCAGAAAACAAGTGATATCGATAAATGAACTAATATTCCGAGGCACTTGAGATGATCTCATGCTACCCCAGTGCTAGACCGTGCTCCTAACTTTACCAGTTCATCTAAGGGGTTAGAAAGAGAAGCTGGGATACGTCTTATTGTTGTCGGGTAGAAGAACCTCCAACGGACCGCGACAAATAAAGTCCTTAGTAAAACAGTAGCACCTATAATCACCGTTTTGAGAAATTTAAAATATTGTATTGATTGCAACGAATACAACATAACTTTCACTAAGTCTGCTTAAACACTATGGTATTAAAGTTCAAGAAACAACTCAAGGTAAAATTCTGCGGGCAAAATAAAGAAACACATGTTGCACACAGAATTTCACCAAACGTATTGCAGACAGAATTTCACCAAAATTATTGCACACAGAATTTCACCAAACTTATTGCACACAGAATTTCACCAAACTTATTGCACACAGAATTTCACCAAACTCTGACGCAAAATCTCACATATTTCAATGTCAACTGATAGGCCTGGAAACGAGGAATAATAGAATCCTGCAAGAAAATATATTTCTGACCAAAGTAAGTAACTAACTCCTTGGATTAGCTAATGACAAAATCGTGCGTATTTACGTCACTCCTAATTTCACTACAATATTTACAACAGTCCACTACAGGTCCCTGTTCTAAGTCGGATACATCCAATCCACACCCTAACGCGCGATTTCTTAAATATGTTTTCAGCATTATCTTCCCGGTTTAGGTTCAACAGGTTATTTCCTTTAAATTTCCTTATTAAAATTTCGTACGTATTTTGCATCTCTACTATGTGTATTATATTTTCTGTCCATCCCGTTTCCCTTCTTCTATAACTCATACAAAAATATGCTAATACTTTATAGGACCCAAATCTCTAGTCACTTCCCATCGGATGGCGTTAGGTAGACACGTCATTCCGCTCATTGGCTCACTACACTCCTCCTGTCGGAGAGTCTTTGAGTGTGAGACATCTGAGCGTCCTTACAGGAATTTTGTATGATAAAAATGCTGAATACTCGTACTATAAATAGAGTCGCGTAAAATCGGTTACAAAATGCGGCTATTTCAAGAAAGAAAACAATGCACAAGTAATTAAGCCAACATTTTCGAAAACTACAGGCTGAAACTGAACACGTAAATTATATGTGTTGAGTTAATCCATATCGAAGAAATGTGGTTTACAGTGTCTGCACAGATTATCTTGGTTTAACAATGAGTTTTTTTTTTAATTTTTAACTTCGTGTAGTAAATAATGCAGAAATAAATCAAACACACCTTCTGCTTAACGGTAAATCATGTTAACAGCTCAGCTGACACGAGCAGTCACAAAACGACAGTTTTCCGCGCCGTCACCCGAAGGTAACGCTGGCTTCTAGTGTGTCATGCGGGCAACTACGATTTATAAACTAATTTTTGCTGAGACCCTAAATTCAGGCCAAATTTTAATACAAATTGTAACACTAGATTCTGAAAACCTGTCACGTTACGACAGAACCTATACCTCTTTCTAGGAAGACAGTACAAAAATCATGCCGCAACAGATTCCGTGCTTTTCTAAATGAATCCATTATTAGACTAACGTACACCATTCAGTATACTGCAATCACTGCCATTATAAAAAAAAACACACTATAACAGAACAATTTTGAAATTCTTACCATCGTAACGTAGCATAATATAACATAACATAATATTGAAAACCAAACTCTTCTAGAACAACAGATCACTCTTAATGATTTTTTTCACTTCATCTTCAGTGCAAGGCTCGCTTCCTACGCTTCACCCTCTACACGATTCACAAGTAAAAATTCGCAGTGTGACAAGGCGCAATTTTTTCTGGAAACATGAATTTTCGCCGAAATATTACATACATTCTTACAACATTTTTCCTAAGACGGTGTGGCATGTAATATAATTCTGTATTTTAGACTGTTTGTGGCTACAAAGTGATATGTAGGGGATTGTGACCCGACCTCGACATGTCCGAAGGCATTTTATTTCAATTTGTGGGACATGTTAAAAAGGTTGAATTGTATAGCAATATTCACGTCAATGAAGCTGCACTGGTAAATAATTTTTAATCTCGGCATCAGAGATTCTGTGTGCTATAAACAATATTTGTCTTAGATATAAACCATCGGAAGGGAATGATTTAGACCCTCTGTTTTAAAAATGGTGATTGGAGAAGTGACGTTAAATTTAATACATAGACCACAGCACAATAACACCACCACTCTCTGCAGGATCACAATAGAACACACAAGGACATGACAAAGCATATAAACGCATGCCGCCACACCACCGCAAGATACAGAGTAGCAACTTCATC
>Ga0123357_10004386_pt1 | contig 16547 bp, 7 predicted proteins | sample TergutEmb28metaG_FD_89873 | JGI IMG/M metagenome (GOLD analysis project Ga0123357, IMG submission 89873) | Embiratermes neotenicus P4 segment gut microbial communities from Petit-Saut dam, French Guiana - Emb289 P4 | ecosystem: Host-associated > Arthropoda: Insects > Digestive system > Gut ... | reverse complement strand
GCAGTGGGTAATAAACGTGAAAGAAAGTGGGTACACGAAGTTAACATGAAAAGAAGAGAGTTTGGCGAATTTCATCACCTGATGAAACAGTTACGTCAAGATGAGGTTAAATTCAAAGAACATTTTCGAATGAGTAGTAATCAGTTTGAACAACTTTTGTCACTTATCAAGGATGACATTGAAAAGAAGGAACTGAGCTACAGGGAAAACATTTCAGCAGAGGAACGACTTGTTTAAGGTAAGAAAATACATCTTTTACTTGTGATTTTTATTAGTTGACACAATGTCCAAAAATGACACATACGAGTAACCATAACTGATGAAAGTAAGTTGCACTGTCGAGCAGTCCTGCACTTCCGTACGTTGTTTTTTAAGTATTTTCTTGCGCCTGATTTTCACCAGTAGATGGGTAGAACGGCGTAACAGGTGAAGGTGTTGATGTTTGAGGATAAGCGGGCGAAGGTGTGGATGTTTGTCTAGCAGTCGAATGTGTTGTTCTTGAACTACAACAAGCTATTTCAAGTTGATGGAGGGTGTAGGACTTCTAAACCGCTCATGGTCCAGGTACTCATTTTCTGCATTTATAACTGTCTTCATAACTTCCGCCTTTACTTTGAGTTGTAAATGGCGGGGAAGGCGCTTAGTGCTTTCACATGCACTTGCAAATAAGAAGTCAAGCTCTCCTGCCTGTTTCTTATCCTTAGTTTTGTCTCTAAGGAATGTCAGAATCTTGTCAACACCTTCCTTGTCGCCTTTCTGAAATTTATTGAAATCTTTCCTGCACTTTTTACTTGCCCTTTCTGTGTAGATGGACAACTCTGACTCTGTTTTTTCTTCTTCCGCCCAAGTTGATTAGCTCCATCTATCGGTAGCAAGCTGTCCTCGTTCTCATTGTCATCATCATCGTCGATAATGGATTGAGTCCCTTGCAAAAAGAAATTCACGTGCTACTTTAAATTATAGAAGTATGTATATTCCAAGCTCATGCGAATTCGACCTACATAAATATTGAAATTACACTTTACTCTCGTGCAGTTAAGTCAGACAGAAGGAAAGACATCAGCTCTTCAAATTTCCAAGGTCTAATTTTCTTCGCAACGTCACCACTTTTTGTATTTCTCCTTAGCATAGCTTGCCTATTACAGCCTTGCAGTATCTTCCATTCATATTTCAGTACCTCTACTGCAAGAAAAATACCACTACATATTACATATACATGGCCTACCCTAATCTAAAAAGTTTTAATATAATTTTATTATAATTATTAATTCATTTAACGTTTTCAAGTTTTTATTTCAGGTTCTTAGCAACTGGAAGTTCGTTCCGATCATTGGCTTTCACCTACCGCATGGGTAGGTCTACAGTTAGTGGAACTTTCGAAGAGGTCTGTGAAGCCCTTTGGAAAACCCTTCAGATTGAAGTAATGCCTGAAACGAATGAGGAAATTTAGAGAGCATCTGAAAGAGTTTTCAAGAAAAAGTGGATCTTTCCTCACTGCGATGCAGCGATCGATGGCAAATATGTTCTTATTGAGGCACCTCCACCCAGAGGGTCAGAATTTTTTAATTACAAAAGTATCGCTCTGTTGTTTTACTTGCATTGGTTGATGCTAATAAAAGATTCCTTACTGTACATGTAGGGCATTATGGGAGAATTAGTGATGGAAACGTGTTTGCCAACAGTAATATTGCTATGCGTTTAGCAAGACAAAACGTTGGTTTGCCTCCAGATGAAAACTTAGTTGGCGTCCCATTTCCGTACATCGTAATTGGGGACGAAGCATTTCTCCTTTAGAAATATCTCATGAGGCCTTATCCCGGAATCGATCGAAGACTCAGCGAGGCAGAAAGAATTTTTAATTACAGGCTTTCAAGAAGCAGAAATACAGGAGAAAACGCTTTTGGCATCCTTGCTAACACTTGGAGGATATATCAGCCCCAATTTGAATGCCGTGTCCAAAGTTGTGATAAATTAATGTTAGCTACTGTTGTCCTGCACAATTACATACTCGAATCACCAACTGAGACCAATCCTGCACTTGGAGAAGAACAAACCAACCCGCTAGTACGAATGAACATCGCTACTTCAACCAATTCAACAAGAGAAGCTCTAGATGTCCGAAATTCATTCATGGAATATTTTATGTCCGATGAAGGCCGCGATGAGTGGCAAAAGAGTGTAGTGAATCGGGTGAATTAGTAAAAATACTTGTGTATACTTAACTTTTAGATAAATATGTTCCTATTAAATTTAGAGCTTGCATTTTACAATAAAAATTAAAATTAGAAATGTATTTTCCTGGTTTTTCCAATTCCCAGAAAGCCTCTCCCAGGCGTTATTCCGTATGGTTCAGTTATGGTTATGGAGTTATTTCAGAGGCATGGATATTTCCTCAACTCTTCAATTAATTGCTTCAGGGACATTATTCAGAATATACACAAAACACAATCAAACTCGATTAAACGTATTTCTGAACTGACGCAACAGACAACCAATTACGTATTGCCGGCTGCAGTACTGCATGGGCTCTACTGCGCATGCCGGTTCTAAGCGACGTTTAAAAATATAGCCATGGATCAAACAACACGGCGACGTAGCTACATCGCCAACATAGCGTACATAGCGTAAGCAGTTTTGTGTGGCCCCTTACGTTGTACGTAAAGGCAGGTATTTTTCCCGTGCATAGCAAACATAGCGTTCATAGCGTAAGGTACGCTCTATGTAGCCGCAGACTTACAGGTGTATATCCCCGGGAGGCGGTGGAAGCATCCCGCTAATCAGGTATGCACGCGCAGGCATTCCTCGCTGCGCTTCGGCCGCCATGTTATCCTACTCGCCTCGGAACATCTCCGATACTGGCTTAGCACAGATAACATTTCCGATATAGCCTTAGCACGGATAACTAAGCGTCTTGCCGCCATATTTGTCTCCCCGCCCGATTCAGCAGTCGTTCCATGTATGATGTGTGATCACAATATGACATACCTGTGTTATAAATGTTGGCAATTTGGATGTTTATGCAACCGTGTATCACTAATACAATAATATAAACAACCAAATAGATGCAGCAATAATAATTTTATTCATAATTTCAATCAGCTCAACGTGTTTAGGGCGATAATGTTATCGACCGAAACACGTTGAGCTAATTGAAATTACTAATAAAATTATTATTGTTGCGTCTATTTTGCTGTTTATCTTATTGTTGGTAAGTTTGTCAGTGCATGGTTTGCAGTCTGTGCTTTGAAACGTCAAGCGGTCCTTTGGGAACTCCTTTCCATTAATAGGTAATAGTTACTAAGCTTTGCGGATTGTGGCACGCATAACATCATGAAGGAACACGAAGAACCCCTTTCTAATAACGGTAGTAGTTTCAAAATGTTATCCGCTTGTGGCGTGCTTATAACAACGATTAAAAATAACACTTCATCCATGTTAAATTGGACGCCACAACCTGGGAAGTTGTGGGCGGGAAATGGATTGATAAGATAATATGGACGACGGCGAGATATGTAGGTAAATGAGAAGGATTCAGGGGAGGCAAGGCGTTTGTGTGAACATAGGAAATTCCGGGAGATGCCATGGACATAACGAAATGAAATGAAACTTAACGGAACCTAACGTTCGTATAGCAAAGGAAACCAAATAAAACGTAACGAAATGTAAAAAAATGAAAGAAAAACCAAACGTAACCGAATGTAACGTAACATAGCGTAACCTAACGAAACCTAATGTACTGTAACCTAATCTGATCAAACGTGACGTATCCTTGCACCCTATTAATGGAAGCGAACCTTACATGCAATAAAACAACACCATAACAAGAAACAACCAGGATTTACTAAACAAATAATATATATATAAAGTAATACCACACAAGCAACTTGCTTTCAAATAACTCCCAACACATTGGTCTGTCTTCTTGTCACCCTACAATATATATATATATATATATAGAGAGAGAGAGAGAGAGAGAGTACATACCACATCACCAATTTCCATAACAAAGGAATTCACACAAGCCAGCGCCAAACTTCTTGACTGTGCTTAAAGACATTCCGAAAAAAAATATTCGGAGCAGTAAAAACACATAAATTTGACGACGTTAACAGTACAAGCGACTAGGCTAGAATACCCACAACAAAGACCTGCTTCAGGCCCTAGGTAGGGTAGAACAAGGTAGAGGGAGGGGAGCAAATTCGTTTACCAAGCTGAGGTCCTTAATTTCGTAGCAGAGCACTAGAGTCAGCTGTTCGGGGCTATACATGGCACAACCTAACCAAACAAAATCTAACCTAACCTAAGCTAACCTTCGGATCCTTCAGTTATTGAGATAGTTGGCGTGGGGCTGAGGAATTACTTCTAGAACCCTGCCGGCGAACCCAATTTAACCAACCCTGACGAGGTTCACGAAGCCATCAGGTGTCTCAAGTCTTGCAAGGCTCCGGGACCGAACGGTATAACGCATTGAAGAATCTTCCCAGCGACCAGTTTACCTTCAGGCCCAGAACTTCAATGCCGTACTTCGCACCCATAACTTCCCTAAGTTTGGAAGCACGCTGGAGTGATCTCTTTCCTTAAACCGGGGAAAGATTCAGCATTCCCCTCTTCCTATTGGCCCATTAGTCTATTGGACACGATTGGTAAACTATTTGAAGAGATTCTATTAGCTAGGATCTTACATGTAGTAAGCAAAAGCGGACAGATTCGAGGCGAACATTTTTTTTTGGAAACCAGGCATAGCACGTCCTTGCAGGTGGCCCGGCTCATTAGAAGATTAACCAGGAACTTGGGCGAAATTAGGCTAACCGGTCCGTCAGGAACGGAGTTCTGCTGTATAAGCAGCTAATTCTCCCCATGATGGACTAGGCGCTCCCCTTTTGGAGGTCTGTTGTCCGCACTCATGTCTGGAAGCTACAAATCTTACAATCCAATTGTCTTAGCCTCGGTACACGGCCGCCCTAGTACGTTAGTAGCAAGCAGATACGCGAGCTTCTGTGTGTTCCCTTTTTTGCCGACCATGTCAAAGCCCTGATTGCTATCTTTGCCTCAAAGTTAGCAGACGTGTGGAACACCCTATTAAGGCAACTCGACATATACCTACGCTCTCCGAGGGTTCATTCCATCATCTGACACTACATCCAAGGGCGGCAGTGGCCAGCAGACCAGGCTAGGCCATCACCATCGGTGGCCAATTCGCCTAAACAAATCGCGTTAGGAGCTGGTCAGCCAAGCGCCTTTCGGATACCCTGGCTGAGGGGTTTCCTTAATTTTTCCTCAGGTGTAAAGCAAATGCCATGATATAAGATGCAAAGTCGCGGCACGGCTCGCACCTCCCCCTGGCGCGGCGGTTTCACCTAATAATTTGAAAGAGTATCATAATTCCAGTTTGCGACTGAGCCAGTCTGGGCTCAAACCCCAGACACCCAACCAACCAAAGTTTATCCCTCCCATAATTAATTCAGCACCACATATGCAGTAGTCTTCGGTAAGATCGATCAAGTTCCTCAACCTGACTTCAAATCGTTAGAGTAAGCATATTCCCCGGTTAAGAGTTAAGATGCCTGTTATAGAGACCAATGATGCGGTCGAATGCAGGAATGGTTAACAAACAAATGGACGTCGACTTGCGCTTCGCACAATTCTCCGTCCCCCAGTCACCACTTTTCCTTCGTTTGGCTTGGTTTGAGCATTCATTCAAAGCTCACGACAGGAAGTATACACATAGCCTAAAGAAAGGAATGACCACCGCCGACACATAAAGAAAGGGATATCCAGCTTTGACACATCAAGGAGGAGAGGCGTCCGTAGACTACCATCCAAATTGGATTTAAGCGTTGCTCGACTACCTTCCAATTGGGGTAAAAATTCCTGTGACCTATTGGGAGGGAGTAATGTCGTTTCACCACTAATATCACCACGACACAAGAGACACAACGCCGCACGGTCCGTCGATATCTCGCTCAGCCAGTACCCTGCCGCCATCGCGTCCTGCTGTCGACTTGACAGCTCGTGCGACAGAGCTGTTATCTGCCCGGGCTACACCCGAGCAACGTACTGCCTATTCATATTCCAGCTGTCAACTGGAACGCTCGAACGGAGACCAGGCCGACGTACTGTAATCACGGTCTTTAAACTGCAAGTTGTATATCACCCTACTGTATGAACATTTTAAGACTTTAATACATAACATTATATGCGTTTTACTGCGATTGTTCCCTGCAAGCAGTCCTATAGTATCCAACAAACAACTTATTTGCCACACCGTTGGCGCGCAGCATCGAGCTCCCGAATTTCGTGGACGAAACTTATGGCTTCCATTAACGCGTCGTTGGTATGTGTGGAAAATTGATATCACACGTATATCCGCCATTGTTGTGTTAAATTAGTAGCGTTTGTTACAACGAAATTAATGAATGAGGACACAGCACTCAGAACTAAATAAATGAATGAAATCAGAACACAACACGGCAATCAGAACTAAATAAATGAATGAAATCAGAACACAACACAGCACTCAGTTGAAGAAATTAAGTGATACTGTCGTTGAGCGCAAAGGTAATGAAACATTGGCGCGCGTTGCACAGCCTACTACTTGTACAGATTGACATCTCCGTGGAAACGTAAAATTTCAGCACCACAATTGGCCACGACGTCCTTAAGTAGCCGGCGTGACTCTGTGGCTTGCTCCTGGTGGTAGTTTTTTTTTAACTATGTAGCTATCAAGGCTAGATACAAAACCCAGATCGTTCGAGTCAAAGAAGAAATAAGATTCCTCTACAGGAAAAATACAAAATGAACAAAGATCTATACCGAGCAGACCTCAAAGCAACCCAAGATTGGAATAACCTATGGCCCCTCATCCAAGATGCAATACAGAAGTCAATTAATAACATAATGGCCAGGAAGTACAAAAACGCTTTAGGGAAATCTTAATAGATTAGAACAAAACCAAAGCAGACCCAACCAGCTAATTAATTTGGATTTCCACCCCAGAATAGTTAACCTTACAGATATCCAATTCTCTTCTGATGAACTCAAACTATGGAACAAATGCCTAAAATACAATCTTAACCATAAAAAGAAAAACTGGATCAAAGAACTAGCGCTAGAAACCCAGACAGCCGTGACACACCTACAGACGACGGATCAGGACTACATAAGAGGCCTAGTAGCACATAACAGAACAACAATATAAACAGTACAACAATAACAAGAACTACCACACCCGCAAGACACAAACAGAAATGCATACCATCAACAGTATCAAGACCACACTACAAGAGAATAAAGCCACAATACTCAAAGCTGACAAAGGCAACACCATATTAATTTGGTACATCGACGAACAAATCTCTAAAACACATGAGTTCATCCGTAACAACCACTTCTCGTTCATACCTAACGACCCTAACAACACCTTCCATAAAGAAATAAGAAAAATATTCAACTTCTGAAACCACACAATCCGCAAAGAAGACAAATGGAAATATGTGGCTCTCAACCCCACAGCTCCCACTTTAAAAGGCCTACTGAAAATTCATACAAACGGCACTCCTATCAGACCTATCGTTAATTGGCACAAATTAGCCCAATTACTCTCCAAGCTCATAGAAGTACACGTCCCACAACCATATGCCTTCAACGTCAAGAACTCGATACACCTAATAGAAGATCTGGAAAGCACTCCCATTAGCAATAGCAGAAATTTTGCATCACACGGTTTGGCAATATGTATTCCAATATACCTACCAAAGAAGTTATATACAAGGTGGTTCAAATATGACCGGGACTGAAGTCGCCAAATTTACACACAAACAGTCCCGGTCATATTTGAGCCACCTTCTATATCCTAGAACTTTTAAGCACACAACCCAGCGTAGACACCACCATAACCAAAGAAATCATCACCATAGCAAGTACAACCATGAAACAAAATTACTTCACTTTCCTTAACAACGATTATACCCGGAATGATGGCCTAGCAATGGGAGCACCAACCTCCCCTACCCTATCCGAAGTGTGACTTCAGTATATGGAAGACACGCACCTTTATACCATACTAACAGAGAACAAAATCCTGGGCTACTTTCGCTACGTAGACGATATCTTGATCATGTACAACGAAGAAGACACTGACATTGAACCTTTACTGAATCAGTTTAACAACATGATACCAACGATGCATTTTTCCAAAGAAAAAGAAACCATCAATAGCATTAATTTCCTAGACATCACAATCCAAAGAGCCATGACAACCTCTCCTTCAGTGTTTATAGAAATTCGACCACCACAGACACAGCAATCTCCAAAGATTCGTGCCACCCACAAGAACAAAAACGAACCGCTATAAGATATTTGGTCAACAGAATGACAAATTGCTATCTTGACAAAGCGGCCAAAGAATACGGACCCAAAACAAGATGACAGATCCTGAAGAATAATAAATACAACCCGTCACATATATACAAGACAAGTAAGCGTATAGATCTACAAGATATATCAGACGGAAAAGACAACAGGGACACAGGCAGATGGGCTAAGTTCACATATGTTGGTAAAGAAATCAAATTCATTGCGAAACTTTTCAAAAACCTCCCAATTAGGACCGAATTCACAACTAACAACTCCATCGGGCGATTACTTAGCCAGAAACCTAACAATAACTCCAACAGTACGCTAGACAACAGCGGTGTCTACATGTTAACATGCCCAGAATGCCAGATGAAATATGTCGGAGAGACAGGACGCTCCTTCTGGATAAGGTTTCAAGAACATCATCGCGACTTCAAACAAAACAACGCCAAGTCAACGTCAGGTCGACCAAACAGTGAGTTCAAACTCTCAATACACGGAAGGTACACGTTACCTATGTATTGTATTTGCCTCACAGTCACATCGCGAGAGCTCAACTCCTCCGAACCTTAGCCTGGTTAACATCGCGGCCTACATTATGACCATAACACTAGCACGACACAATTCGTAGGCACACAGATACCTCTCACATTAATGTAGATATCGATCCACACGTTCAACACGGTCATACGATCTTCACCTATATTTTAACAACATTTTTAATATACCAAAATTTTTAAAACTAGCGTACTGAAAACCACGGGATCGCGTAGGTAGTAACAACAAATGTACCTTGTATGATACCATATTTTATAAGCCTGAAGATTACCCCATGGGGTCGAAACATGTAGCTTTATTAATTGTTGCATTATTTTAACTTTGCGCCACTGTGTTGTGTACGACGGACAATAAATAATTAATTGTTATATTGGCACAACGGTATGGAAAACCCTCAATTTAGAAAGTAATTTTGCTTGGTGAAAGATGTGGTTGTTTTGCACTGTAACAGGTAGGTGTTGCAGTGAATTTGTACATTTGTGTGACTGAGGGGATTTTTTTTTTTTTTTTTTCTTTACTGGGACTTGACCGGACCGTTTGGCTTGGGTTTGAAATTTTTGCGGAACGTTGTATAATTGCATGGGTGGTTTTACTGTTTTGGAACTTGTGAAATATAGGAGAAAGAGAAATGGGTTATGTAGAGTAGACGAAACTGTATAGTAAGATTTGGTGTTTAAGTTGAAATAGTGTTGTGAAAAGACTAATAGTAAGTAATTGTGATGTTATCAAATTGAGAAGTTGAGTTTCATTTTGCATTGACTAGAGTAAGCAAAATGCCTACGTGACTCCTAAGTGATTGACAAGGCACATAGAAGAGAATTTTCCCGCCATCTATCAATCACAAAACACACCCAATGAGCCAAGCCGGCTACAAGTAACTCCTTCGTGGCCGCTTGTGTCGCCCCAAGTCCTTGTTTCCAAGGGTCCTTTGAAGTTCTGCCGCCTACTGGAGGAGTATAGGAAGTAAAGGCGTGCTCCACAGTCGAGAGATAGGAGCACCACATACGGCACGCACATAGAACTACTACCCATCCTAGGAAAGGAGAGCCATCCGTGGTACGTATCTGTGTCACAGACGAGAACTGTAGGTTCATGATTCGAGTTCTCAGAGCGGTAAAGATGGAAATTCTAGGCGTCTGTTTTACTATGTCGCGTCGAGTAGGAAATAGCTGCGTCTGTTGCAGAGCAGCAAGCTGCACCGAAACGCTGGGAATTATTTGTGACTTGACACGGTGTCACGTACCAGAAGAACTTCAACTCTAGTTGCATTCTGTGTGACAAGCGGCCAAGCTGTAAAGTTGACATTGTGTATGTCATGCGCCACTAATTCTTATCTACAGCCCTATATGGTGGTTTGTTTTATAACCTGCCCTACTTTGGAGGAAAGATCCCACTGTATCCACTAACTACAAAGCTGGGTGTCTCGTATGGCCTGAACGGAAAATGTAAAGACGGAAAATCTCTTGCCCCGGCCGTAAATTGAACCTGTAACGCGCTCTAGCAAGGAAAATTGAATATGTACATTTCAGTAAGCCAATGGGAACTCGCACACTTAAAGGCAACGGTAAAGTTTGCCCTAGAACAGGCCACGAAGACCCAGAGTGGGAGGAGATGTATAGCCCTACTCTTCATTTAACCCCGCCTATGGGGGGGGGGGGGTGACAACGCCACGCCCTGGACGCTTTACCCCCGGGAAAGACCTGGTACCCATTGTATAGGTGGCTGGGTTGGCCCTAGGGACGGTCAGGACCGGTTTGGAAAAATCTCGCCCCCGCCGGAATTCGATCCCTGGACAGTCCAGCCCGAAGCGAATTGCTATACCGACTACGCTATCCCGGCCCGCAGTCGTACACTTAACTGCCTGTGAACATACATATTTTTGAGCGCTTTTCATTATTATTATATGCAATAGAAACGCGGATTGTTTCAGGTATGTAACTTAAATGCCCTGTATGCAGGTGATAACAAAGAAAATAATAATGATACGTACGGTATTCTTAGTATTCATTGCGACATTTTCGTCATATAATATAATACTGGACCTTTCTTTCCGCCGCGGTGGAAATTAAACGCATTCTGTAGTTGGTTGGTATACGGTTGGTACCTCAGACCATTTGTTTGTATCAAGAACGGTTTGGCGAGGAAGAGTGAACAAACGCGCAATGAGCGCTACGACGTTGACGACTACTCAGTACGAAAATGGCTGTCGAGTTTGGAACCGGTAAAACTATTTGCATTTTGGCGATTGTGGCTGGATGTTTTGCAGTTTTGTGGCCAAAATTATTTTATCCCATGCTGCAGGCATCAATCAGTTCACGAATTCCAATTGATAATTCACAAGGTAAGATGGGTTGGTCAGGTCTATTTTTAAGTACAATGGTGGCCGAAAGAGTGATTATTCAACAAACGTATTCAAAAAGATAAAAATGTTTCATTACTTGAATTTTTCTGAAAAACGTGTCGAAAGTGAATATGGAATCATTAGGGTATCGAAGGCTGTCGATAACAAGCCGAGGCTAAACTTTACATTAAATGTGGGCGGAATGTCGTGGCACAGTGCCACGTTTTTTCATTTGTTTTATGTCTGACAGAGGGGTAAGAGACCTAAATAGCTCGACCCGAAAGAGGAGGTGTAAGTTTTATTCCGTATGTATTATTAATGCCTTGCGTGCTTGGAGAAAATTGTGTTTTATTCCTGAACTCTGGAATTTCGCAGTAAAAATTTGTTGCTTTGATTACCGCAGAAGGCTGCGTTTCCATGGAAGCCAGTTGAAACCTGCTACCCAGCGATAGTTTTAATTCCATTTATGAATTTTTCTTTATTCCGTTTTAAGTAATGTAGTTTTCAGAATAATGTACACATGACTTAATCTCTTCCAGTACCAGCATGCTGTGACGTAATCTTCGAAACAGATGTAAATGCTATAATGATTATGACAGAGATGTGTGGCAATATCTTGCAACATTATGATGAGATAGATCCCAAGCTGATCCAGGCCTTTAAACAGGGCAAACTCACTCAAGCAGGAGTTGAAACCTGTAGAAATGAGGTTCTGAATAAATGTGGTGTTGACATCACTGCCTTTTTACATGAAAACGTTCGTCTGGGGAAAACATACAAGCAGATTCTGGATGAAGTACGTTCATTCAACAGTACAGTGTGCCTTAAATTGAACTTTGGAGTTGCCCCTGGGTTACTAGGGGCCCCTCATAGGATGAGAGTTGGGGTTATCCATATGCCAAGTAAGGTGACAAGTGCATTGTTAAATGTCATGGCATTATACTAACCTAATCTAACCTAATGTTGGACTGTGGGGTTTGTTCACTACTTAATTTTGGAAAACCAGTAGTAATTAGTTTGCAGTAAAGTTTTTTTATAAGGTGCCTTATTCGTGATTGTTTACTAATGCTACAAATAGTTGCACATGTGCGTGACATTTGTTATTTGCTTGTGTGTGTAGCCACATGTTTACTGACACTGTAAACCGGTGTAGTTATTTACCATTTCTGTTAATATAGTGCTTAATAAGAAGTGGTGGTGGATTAAATTAATCTTAAATCTTCTGTGTAATTGTGTTTTGGCAAAATACAGTTCCTTAATGTTGTATAACCTACACAAAATTGAATGGCAGTGGACCACACATTTTGATGAAACAGGGTGGGGCAACTGCTGTGTGATTTTCCTAGTTTCTTGTGTGAGAAAGTGCTGGTTTGCTGATGTGATTGCCTGACATTAGTGACTACTATGCAGATGACTCATAAGTGATATTTTGTTGTGTCATTTTAATCAGTGTTTTGTTTTTTGTTGGAAGTGGTACCTTAAAACTAAATCTCAGACCAGGTGTCATAAGAGAAGATGTAAGATGAATAGAGTGTTGTGTAAGTTGATGATTTGCATGATCCAGTATCTCCCTGCTCTCTACCAGCATACTGAAACCCACAGAAGAAGACATTGTCATTTTATTTTTGTTTTTAGTGAACTGTCCTTAATTATCCAGTATCTGCGTCATATATTGTATTTTCTTGAATGTAAGATGGCTCTACTTTACAGCCTTCAGCTTTCAGGAACATACATATACAGAATAAATTTCACTTCGTAAAGGTAAGGTGCCTCCCCGTTTTTCAGATACTGAATTAGGGAAAAAGAAATCCTTATTTTTAGGTAAGTAACTGTATATGGCCATGAAGGCTGTTAGTATCTGGATCCCTTTAATTTTGAAACAGAAATTGACATTGTTCTACCAACATCCATGCATTTCATATAATCTTGTCATTAGGTTTTCGTTACCTGTGTTTAATGTATACTTTTGTGTTTCAGGGTTTAACCATGTAATGTAGTGAAGCTTTTCTAGCCTTGTGGCATCAAGCCACTGTATGAAAGTGACTAGTGTATGTCCATTAATTAAAACGGGTGCAACATACATTGTAGCTGAACACTGAAAGCTGAAGTTACAGATGTATTATAGTTATCCAGCTCATTAATCTCATTGTTTTAAGTTTTACAAATAAAGGTTGAGAATTATTTTTAGGTAGCAACCTTCTTAGCATTTTTCCAGTGATAAAACAAGATTTCTACCTTCAGGTCATCACCGTCAAGAAAGACCGCCTCACTTACATCCAGACATGTTGCATCCAGCATTACGGGAGCGGGGTCGGGCTATTCCACATTCACATGTAGTGCCAAGAGTGGTGGAGAAAGAAGGGCGGGTAAGACATTGAGTATTGTAACGCATGGGTTTCCAACCTACGGCTTGTCAGGTTGTATTGTGCAGCCCGTGGCCACATTTGTAAATTATGCATATACTATAGAAATTACACTAATGTAGGCAGTTACATATAACACTTCTTGTTATTTTTCCACTAGCAGCCTGTCAACCATCCCTTTGCCATAAAAAGAGTGGATGCCAATGCTTTAACACTGCCCTTGTAATTGAAGTGTCCTCTGAGTACAAAGAGGAATACAGTACCCCACTATGCCATGACATTTTTAAAATTTTGTGCATTTATACAGATAGGGCTCTTATTAAACATGCTTGTCCAAAAAGCTTGTATAGGTATACATGTTTGTCTAAAAATGAATTGTGTTTAAAATGTAAACTACCAAACGGTTGTTCTTATTTTCTTTCTTTTCAAAGTGGAAAACCCAAACAAAAAAACACATACAAAGGCCCTTTTGACAAGTCTGTTCTTTCATGAAGCCTCTTGTAAAATCCACACCAACTTCACCCCCCTAATTTCTTCAGGAAATCTGTACTGAAAAATACCTGTTCCTTAGTAACACAGGTAAACTTTACTTATGTTTGTGTGCTCTCCTTTTCGAGTTCAGTGGAAGTTGGTACTCAAAATGCTGTTTAATGTGATATACTTTAAAAGCTTACAACCCCATATTTCAGTCTGGACTCTTGAATTGTGTTCTTGTTTCTTTGTTTTTAGTGGAACATGCACAGCACACAATTCTTTCCTCTTTGAAGGTGAGTGTGTGTTGTGTCTTGTGCCAAGTCAGTCAGTTGGCTGGTGGTTGAATCTCACCTTTCTTGCATTGTGAGCTGAGTTTGAGGCACCCTTCCCGCCTCTTGTATTAGGTCCCTTACATATGTCAGTCTGAGTAGTTGATGTGATAATTTTGAACCACAAGAGGCAAGAATGGTAGCACTGTTGAGAATAGTAGGGTCTAGAAATGGAAAACTAGCTTCTTTTTCCAGTTCCAGGGCCTTTTCCTAATTGAGTACAGGTTTGTGATGCGGTCAGATTTCTCCACTTATTCCATACATCTATTTTAGCCTCGTACTATAGCTGGTTTAAGACCTTTTCTATGCTTGTCACAGAAATTACCTTCAGCCAATGGAGATAGCATTTTTGTCGTGTTTACATTTCGTCTGTCATTCTACACCATGGCGATCAAGTTCTCCCTCTTCTGGTGTGTGTGTCACCCACTGTAGTTAAATTTTCTGTCCAGAACTCGTGGGCATTAATTTTCTGTTTTGACCAACAGCCCAACAGCAGTTTGTTATCTTAGTGCATAAATCATCAAATAGTGCTGGAAGTGTTAACCATGTACAGGGTCTGGCAGAAAAACCTGACGATTTTTAAGTTACACTAAAATGAAAAGTATACTATCTTTTTATGTGAATTTATTACTAAAATTATTTTATCTGAAAGCATTTTAGTTACAATATTCACTTCCTGAATATAGTATCTGTGAGGTGGCATCCCTTGTTGTCAGCACATTCCCGCAAGCAGAGGACTTCTGACAAAAGCCTGACACAACTGTTCGATGTTCTCAGGAGTGCTAAGTGAAGGCTCTCTTCCTGGACGTTTTCTTTTTGTGGCAGACGCTGTCTCTCTGAAGTTTCTCACCCACAACAGTACAGTATGGCGACTAGGGACATTTGTTCCGATGAATATTGAAGTGCCGACGAAATATCCACTGAGTCACAATGACAGAATCATTGTTTTAGAAATACCTCTCCACAGCGAAAGCCCGATGCTGTACAGACCAGCACTCCATGGCAACTTAAATGCTTTGAGTCTCACTAGAAGGGTGCTCAAGGACAAATTCCCCACGCAAACGATTCCACTCACAGCTGTTTTGCCAAATCATCAGGTATTTCTGCCAGACCCTTTACAGCTGACATTTGGAGAGTTGCATGTTGACTGTCTTTGTCTGAATGCAGTCATATTGTACACTCTATTCAACAAAAATCAAGCAGCCTGATATTTCGTATGTCCTGCTCAGGCAGTGACATGATGTGCAGTTGCCATCATAATTCGAGTCGTTTTACTTTCCCCATATTTGTGGATCTGTGGCATTTCTCTGTCTTCCATCCATTACAATCAATCATGCTGCGTATGTATTAACCAAAGACACCAATACATTCACTTAATTTGAAGTTAAAACATGAACTAAAGGTCATTAATTTTCCAAGGCACGTGGCTTGCTAGCTCTGCTTCCACAGATGGATGTTGCGAAAGGGTCGTTGTTTGCCAAATCCGGAGGTAGCCGAGCCCATTAAGGCGTGATGGCAATACTGCTGGGGAGGTCTGGACTGAGGGTGGATTCACTCTCGCCTTATTTCAGGGGTGGGGTGGGGGGAGTAAAGTACTGTTGGAACAGATGCAGCTCAATTTCAGCTTTCGAAATAAGTTCATAATTCTTCTTCCATGTGGCCTTCCAGTGGACTAACACATTTTAAAAAATGTGCATTGTCAACGGAGCAAAGATAACTTTTGAAACATATAATTAAATAATTGATATGTTACTGCATAATTTAATTGAGTGTTTGTTAGTATAAAACATATTTTAAAAAAATTATATGCTCTCACTGGGACTTGAACCAACGTAGCTTGTTTCCGAAGAGTATTGCCATCACGCATTAAGGCACTTGGCTACCTCCGGATGCGGCAAACAACCACCCTTTCGCAACATCCATCTGTGGAAGCAGAAATTAATGACCCTTATTTAATTCATGTTTTAACTTCAAATTAAGTGAATGTATTGGTGTCTTTGGTTAATATACAGGGTGTCCCAGGAGGAATGTGCCAGACTTCGGGAGAGTGTTCCTTATGTTAAAGTATACCGATATAACCCAAAACACCTATATCCAAAGTTGAATGGTTACGGAGATAATGGCCAG
>Ga0123357_10004385_pt1 | contig 16547 bp, 8 predicted proteins | sample TergutEmb28metaG_FD_89873 | JGI IMG/M metagenome (GOLD analysis project Ga0123357, IMG submission 89873) | Embiratermes neotenicus P4 segment gut microbial communities from Petit-Saut dam, French Guiana - Emb289 P4 | ecosystem: Host-associated > Arthropoda: Insects > Digestive system > Gut ... | reverse complement strand
TTATGTTTTTAGTGAACAAGGAAATATATTTCACATATTTTTTCTTTAATGTTTCATTCCTAGCTGAAGTATTATAAAATTAAAACAATTTCAGTTTTTTGTTTGTTATTTTCCATCCAATTTGGAATCTCAACCAACTTGGCACCTTATGTGGTCACCTAGTTCACTTGCATGGACAGGCAGCTCCTGGAGATACAAGCTCAAAATATGTATGAAAAATAATATTCAATTTTCTGCAGTCTGGATTGTATAAACATATACTCCTAACAGATCAAGAACCACAGAATGAGGCATAAACAAAAGTTTGGCATTTCAAGAAGTTATTTTTGACTGTATGGATAAATGTAAAGCCAAAAGTACAGGCTTACATCTAAATACTTCCTTCAGTCCTTACAAATGGCAGAATGATGTCGCGTGTTATGTACCTTAAAACACAAAGTTAATTGATTAATTAACAGAGGTCTCAATTTTCAAACTCTCTGTGTAACAATCAGCATGTATTTGAAACTGCACGAAATAAGTTAATGCAGAAAAAAATTTAAGGTGTGAGTCATATTTAAGTAATGTTTCAATTAATACCCCATCACTAATAACTGTGTGTTAGCGGTTTGTATCAAATAAAATATGAAGTATATTTATATGTCCATCTTCCTAACGATATTTAAAATCTATCTCAAGTATACAATTGTATACCCTTGTCATATATGAAGGATCATATGCTAAAACCATTAAAATTACAATGATAAATAAATAAAACATTGATATGCTGTAGAATGCAAACACTTAAAACGCTAATTTAATTTCAATATTTTTATGTCAAAGAGGCATAGAAAGCTTAATGAAAAATTACTGCAAACATTGGTTGAGAATCAGAGTACTCCAGGACAAAATTATATTGAAATAGATCTATACCTCTATTAATGACTGTGCAGGAAACATGATAGCCTGCATCTAAGTACTCAAAAACAATTTCAAACACGGTTTCTATAAGAAAAGAGATGCAGACAGGTTACATGACAATACACTGAGCTATTTTACAGCAACAGGTAGACTAGTCAGATCAAATATTCAGTTCACATTCTAATCTCTAACACGTAAATTGTACTTACAGAACACTAACAAGTACAAATTAACAAACCAATAAATAAACACATTTGATATTGAATTTCAGGTTTGTAAAAATAAATTAATATTAATAATCAACTGCATATAAAGTCAGTATGTAATCATTACTTTCAAAAAAAAATTTGATTTCCATCTTTGAGTCTAAACTTAACAATCTGCATGAAGTACTAAAGTATCTTAAATACAGTGTACAGTTTATTTTCTTTAGTAACATGCCAAACATTTTTCTGCAGATTGCACAGAAACACATAATTTTCTAAAACCAATACAGAAATTTAAAACATTTCCAAATCTGTTTATTACATCAGTAATCATTAACATATACCACAAATACTAAATCAGTTTTGTACTTTTTTAAAAACTGTGATGTACTTTGTATCTGTAGAAATACTGAATGTAAATAAGTATAAGCAAGATAATTTCTTAGACAACAATAAAAAGTACTTACCATCCTCTGATACGTTAACAGTGTGCCTTATAAAAGCATGCTACATCATGTCTGATAGGCTGTGATTCTTCCAAAACATGTTTTGCTGATGCTCTGAACTGTCAATAAAATAATTCTTATACCTGAAAACTAAAACTGAATAAATGAGAATAAAAAGGGATAAAAGAATACATCTATTTAAGAACAGAAGAAAAGTGACAGTAAACTGAAAGTAATTTCCTTTACATGAAATCACTTACTTCCAGGACAAACTAAAATGTAATATATAAGAAACATTAAAAAGAGAAAATAATATACTGGGCACTTTGGCATCAGTGGCAAAGTTATTCACTACTATGTACTTCTGATCTCTTCATGCATGCACTAATACCACGACATTTTGGGCTACCTATTTAAGGATGTTATTTAACAGTTCTGACAAATGCAGTGATTAAACAGCATCAGTGATAATTAAACTAATGAATGTGAAACATTGATGGAATGATATTAATTGGAGAAAGCAGAAATACTTGGAAGAAAACCTGTTCCAGTGCCACTTGCTCCACCAAAACTTACACGGACTGATTTGTGAGCAAAACCAAGTCTCTGTTGTGACAGAATGGTGACTAACTGCATGAGCCATGGGACAGTCATTTTAGTCACATGACCTTTAAAATACATTTTATACACAATTAAATTAATCCATGCCTTTACAATTATGGGCTGCATTAAATGATGTATCAAACTCTAAGCTTTCTTTCACTCATTCTAACAACACTGTTCTCGGATGGCAAAGTGTCAATAAAGTGAACCTCCTGCATATAAAAAGGCATTCTTAATGAGTGCAATGTGGCACACAACACACAAACACTTCTTTTCAGTATAGATGGATATATAAAGGTAAAGCTGTTCCTGTGCATGCCATAAGGGAATATGGTTGGTGGAGATTTAGCTTCACTTATTCTTAACCTTGAGACTTCAGTGCATAAGCCGTCAGCTTCACAACTTGGCAACTTTACAGCTGGGGAAAGAGTCCTTGCTCCCGGTAAATAGAGGCTGGATAAGCCCCAGAGTCAGTCTGAATGATTTTGAATAGGGAAAAAAATCTGTTTAACCCTGTGGGGGACTGAACCAAGATTCCTCAGATGTCCAACCAGTAGTACATGTTTTAGAACTATGACAGACAGTTTGGTGGGCGAGTCTAAAACAAGTACCTGTATCTTCATAGATTTTATGTTACATGCACGGTAGACAATGACAAATTATGAAAGTGTGATGCACTTTATGAATGTTAATGATACAACCAGAAATGAACCCAGGTCTGCAAGTTGCAATGCCTACAGTACAACAACAAAGATCCTATGTGGCTAACATGTCTGAATGCTTATTAATTTACTTACTTCAATAACACTGTTGTGAATGCGCAAAGTTATACACGTAATGTAGAACACAGAAAATTATAAATGTGGAATAGGGAAAAAGTTGGTAATGTTCCCTCTTACTATCTGCGTGAAGGAACTGAGAAAATTCACAAAAATTTTCAGTCAACATACAGTCATGTTCCAAACAAACATCTGAATGCAGAATCTCATACATGAGTGTTATCTACCCACCCATAATGTTTGGTTAATATGGTTGGAGCACACATACAAAGAAGTAGCTTCTTGTACAACTCAGCTTTGCCACTAATGTAGTTTGCCCAGATGTTTAAATTAACATTCAGTCAAATAATAACAAAAATGCTTCATAACGTAAAAAGCATTAGCCATGTGAAGAGTAAGACTGTCCCAGTATGAGTCACTGCAACTTACATAGTTGCCACTCTTCAGAGCTCTCTCCATGTCCCTGTTCATGTCGTAATGATCAAGAGCCATGAAGAGGGTGTTGACGACGATACATAAGGTGATGAACAATTCAACAAAGGGGTCAAACACGAGAAGGGCCACAATTTCTTGGAACTTGATCCACAGCCAGCAACAATCCCACACGCAGAAGATGTCAATACCCCGGAGACATAAAGCTAAGAGCCTCTCTTTAACAGTTGGACCCTCGTCATCTTCGTCTGTCGGGAAATAATAGATCGAGACTGTGCAATGCTTTAGTAACGTATCCTTGCAACCACAACTCTTTTTTGGGGAAAGAGTTTGAAGGCAGATGTACTTTACTGCTAATAAACAGTAGGCTGGTGATACACAGTGCATGACTTCTTTTTGCAGAGACAAGTTAAAATGAAATACAATTTGAGACACAAAATGGTTTGACCACATACTTAGGATTAGTTGGTTTCTGAACATTTTCCACCATCCACTATTCTGAAGAGCAAACATTTCAATAACTGAACCTCCGTTCCATCCTCAGGTGAAAGAGGAGGAAGCATCTACGCAGTTGGGTGAAATAGGAAGGGCCTTTAAAGAGGCTCCTATTCACAGCTCTGACTCAGACTTAAGGTCAAAGCTTCTCAACTAAATTATTTTAACATGCAAGTGAAATGTATGAAGGCCTAAACATGCTTACTGCAATAACTTAAGAGTTATGTACAACAGAACAATCAACATCTAAACTTCAAACAGTTTAGAACCAGACTCAAGTAAATTAAACGAGTATCAAAAATCAAGAGATGTCTTTTTAATCTTATCTTTGCAAAAAGAATTATTTATTAATGTCACCTTTAACCACTGTTCAAACTTTCTCAGTTGCTGAAGTAGCAATGATAAAAAAATACAGCCAATCAGAAGGCCAATGAATCATGTGGTAAATCAAAGAGCAAACTGAATGAGCAAACACATGAAAAAGTTCTCCCAATGGTTGCAGGTTGTTTAAAAATCAAAATTTCTGGAACTCCAGCCAAAGCATATTCACTAACTCTATTGCCACATTTCTACCTGCTGAAAGCATGTGTCTTTCAAATATGTGAAGTGGATTATACTGGCTCACATAACTAAAAGAGTGGTAATATAAAATATTTTCATGAAGAAATTAATATGCTGGCCCATAATAGTTAGAACAGGCCTATTTCAATGCCATGATACAAACTGTATGAGTATTCATACAGAAATAAAGTATTCAACAAACGATAGAAATATTTGATAATTATTACATCATAGATACTTCAGGATTGGCTGTGGTTTTAATGAAAACATCAGGTCATGTACAATATTTAGATATCCATTAGACAAGTAAAACATGAAATTGCAAAACTTACACTGTGAATTAACCAGAAGTTAAAACTTTACAGATATAAGTATTTTCATTTTTCAAGTAATATTCCTCTAAGCAGAAAATGCACTGCAGTGGCATTGTAGCATTCATAGTCATGCAAATCATTCATGCAATGCAGCCAACCTGAGCAAACAAATCAGAATCTTACTGCTGATCAACTGCAGCAGCATAAACACCTTTTGTGACATGAGCTGTCATTAAGGAGATAAGTTACAAACAATTTAACCAATCAGCAGAGAATTAAAGTGTGTACTGTAACACACACACACATGAAAGCCTGTCAAATATCAACAGAAATGAACCACCATAAATTCTGCTTGTGGTTCATTATTGCATGTCACTAATACTCAAGCAACATGAGCTATATGAAATTTCAATAACACAAGGTAAACACATAAAATATAATACAATTTCAAGTAATAATGCTCAAGAAGTAAAAAAGCACTGAAAGAAGAACTGAACACACATATTTTGGTGGACTGTATGACAATAGTTTTGTGACCTTAATCTAAGAGTTCCCTAACTTTCAATGTGGGCACCATGTGAAGCCAAGCAATTATCATATCTGTAATCAAGTTCAGTCCAAATGTTTATATGCATGGCAGGTGTAACTGCAGCCACAGCAGCTGGTATCCTCCAAATATGTTTAGGCAGAAAGGTAGGCAATGGCAGAAAATAAACAGCACCATTTATGTACCCATAGAGGAAGTAATATGGCAGTGTAAGAGCATGTGAATGCTGTGGCCATGTGATTGGGCCACTTATCTCTGCCAGGCCTCTTCTGTGGAAACTTTCAAACCAAGAAATCAAAAACTGCAATGTAAAAATGCAGAAGCACTCTGTCTTGCTAAAATAGCATGACATAACGAATGTCTTCTTCCCAGAAAAGACACAGAGCAGACACTTAGATTCTGCACTTGAGATGCCACTCTTCCGAAGTGTGGTGTTATGACCAATGAGTGCAAGAGATGTACAAACAAGTAGTGGGATTTCAAGACTTGATAAAATTACCTACCTGAATATGTTTAGTTTTGATTCCTGTGCTCTTCATTTCATGAACAATATTACATTAAAACCATGCACATTTCATATGTTCACTCCATATTTTAAATACTGGTTATGGGTGTTACTATGGCACATATTTTATTTTGTACTCATATCTTCATTGCAATGAGCTATATTTGAGAAATTTGTTACATCTTTTTAATGTAAATAACATTAACTGATGTATATATCCATATCTACATATTTGTGTTAGGTAAAGAGTGAGTTTTAAATATTCCATGACATGAAATACCTCATCTTAAGATATTTATTACTTAAATCAAGTGACTGATGAAAATAAAAATGGGCCCATCCGCTGCAATAAATTAATTATTTTGCCTACCAAATAATCTAATGACTCATTTATGAACCTCATGTTGCAACCGTCTTAATGAAACTGAAACTTATCACTAGCACAACATGCCCTAACAAGTCTTACAGCTTGTATCCTAACTGCCTTGGCTCTTCATGGACAGAACTGGTTACACCATAGGCAAATAGTCATAGATATCACAAACAACAGAAATGTTTAATTAAAGACAGACTACATAAAATACAAGCAAGGGGCTCTTCACTCAGTGATTTTCATGGCATGAGTATCTGACATATCAGGGTCTACTATTCAAATTGGTATTTCTAAATTTTTTCATGTAATTTAAAACAAGCACAAACTTAAATTGAATAACTGTCCAACAAGATGTGACTGTATTCAGTTTATTATACTTCTGTAGACAGCTCTACATGTTTCAGGTGTTGAAACCCATCATCAGGAGCCCGTACAACTGTAATTACAGCTTCTGGCACTGGTCAACTGGGTCTGCTACCACCCGCTCGTGTTGTTGTTTGACAATTATTCGATTTGATTCATGATGCACAGACCCATGAATATAAAATTCATTGATGCCAAACAGGCAAAAGAGCTTTACCAATTCAAAAACATCAAAATAAAACTGTATAGAACAAATGCAGCTATCTGGTACAATAAAATATGTAGGAATTCCAACTCAACAACACGAGCGGATGGTAGCAGACCCAGCTGACCAGTGCTAGAAGCTATAATTACAGTTGTACAAGCTCCTGATGATGGGTCTCAACACCCGAAACATGTAGAGCTGTCTACAGAAGTATAATAAACTGAATACAGCTGATTCTTGTTGGACAATTATTCAATTTGATTCACGATGCAGGGACCCATGAATATATATATATAAAAGAAACTTGTCATTCTGAAATGCATTAAGTGTATAATAATAAGCACAAAATATTTAAATTCAGGGATTTAATTCAAATTGCTGGCAAGTAGGGACAGCAGCACACAATATGCAAATAATGACATAGCTTACTGCTCAAGTATTTATGACATAGTATTTTACCAACACTTGCAACATAAATGGCCACGTATTTCGTATTTTATGACTCAATACCCATGGAAATTATTTGCACACAATGATGTGTACAAGAGAAACACAATAAGAAGAGAAACAGTGAAATCAAGAAGTAAAAAATAATCTGTACCTTCACTTGTCTTGAAACTTCTATGTGTATACAAAAGCAACAGAAGTGGAAAAAGAAGAAACTCTGACAACAAGAGGGTTATGTACGATAATCAAGATGCAAAACAGTTAATTAAATGGGGTGTAAACTGTCATTCAGCAACTCAAATTAAATATTCATGTTATAATATCCTACAGCAACAGTACTGAATATGGTGACTATGCTATATGCTTAGGTGTTTGTCCCTTCATACATTTTTAAGGTACAACTGATAATGACCAGCATTCTGGCATAAATACAATTTCACAGCTGTCTGTTCTGGCATTGGTATCGGTACATGTTATCTTCTTGGTAAAATTATCATAATTCTTAACCAAACGATGAACATGTTCTAGAGGAAGTTATTATCAATTAGTTTTAACAGAGGGGATTTCAAATTTTCATAGTTGTTTCATAAATTTATCCTCATTTTTGCAATTTCCCTTCATTGCTTTACATTTCTGTTTCTTGGCTGTTTTGTAAGCTGGTTTCTCCAAAACTGTATCACATTGAATACAAACAACAACTTTTTAATACTTGTTTTCAGTGCTACATGTTTCGGTTCAACAAACCGTCATCAGGCATTATTGTTCACAAATTTTAAAACACAGAAGTACATTTACAATGAGCACTGTAGGTTGGTGAGAACTCACTACTTTACAAACATTTCTTAATATAATATACATATTGTGTGTTTGTAGCATAATATAAAACCTAGTCTTTGTTCTATGTTAAACTTCTTCAATATTTGGCTATCTGTTTAGATGAATAAGATGGCCAGGTTAAAATCAATTACTCTACATTTTTGTTCTTTTTTTGTTTTTTCCTTGTTTTTGTTGTTCAGTTCCTGCTCATATTTAGCTGATGTATAAAAACACTGTACAAGTGCAGCAGTGAATGTAAACAAACAGTATTTGCATAAGCACATATGATTAAAAAAACAGTACACACTCTTCAAAATACATATAAAATTCCTACAGAAGTCCACATAATGAAACATGAAACTGCTGGTTCAGAGGAACAATGGCTCATGAAATTGTGTAAACTAGTGTGCTATCACTAACTGTCAATGCATATTGTACATGTACCTATGTTTTTTAAAATGTTTGCAAAAGTAATACCCAATGATGGTTAGTAGAACCAAAACATGTAGCATTAAAGATAAATATTAAAGAGTTGTGATAACTGTCATATTTTGTTTGTATTCAATACAACAAAACAGGATGAATCAGAATAAAAGTGTATACGCTCCAACAGTTTAATGACTTCAATAAAAAAATTTTAAAAATTATGTGCTCCAAACCTACAGCTATGAAAACTATACAACAGTAATACCTCAGTCACTACCTCTATTCTTGTAATCCTAATTTCTTACAGGTTGCAGGAGGTTGCCACTGAAACTTACTTAAAGGAATCCATAAAATGTCTTAAAGTTATATCTCAATACTTTAGGTAGTTAATGTAAAAGAAATAGCATCTCTCTTCAAAGAATGATTTTAATGTTCAAAAGTTGCCAGAAATGTTGAGAGTATGACCAGCCATACTGTGATTATAACAACACTGATTACAACTATTCCATTCCAATACACAGAGGAAAACCTCTTAAAAGGAACAAAACACTAATGATTTGTAATTCAGCAACCATGCCTCCACTTCCAGCTCTCAACTAACCCTGAAAAGGAAAGCTTCACCACGTTCAATCGCACCACCGCCACCTATACCTGAAACAGTTTCCCTCTGGTATGGAAACACTATCAGTCAAATGTCCTCCAGACTCAATATTCCTTTTTACTTTCTTCACACTGTTAATATTAGTATGATGCAATAAGCATGTAATTTTTCATATCTCTCCAAACTCCAAGCCACAAGAGGGAGAGAGAAATTTACTTTTGTAATGAAAAATGACACAGTTTTAAATACTGAAGATTTTAGAAATGATGTAATATCTGAACACTGCACTCAAGATAAAAACCCTATCAATGAGGAATATTAATCCTTTCCCAGATGAGTATTTATTTGTTTTATACTTGCATCACAACTTACAAACTGGTGGTTTATAGCATCAAGTTATGCTCTCAATTGAGAGAAATTAAACTCAGGGAGTACCTGCTACCATTTGGTAGAGTCTTTTATCTTCTCATTTGCTATCCAAGAATATATATATTAAAATGTACAGAAATATAATTTTGTTTGTTATTTTATATGGATGTTAAACCTCGTCTCTTAAATAAAGGAAAGAATGTATACTGGGGGAGTTCAAGAATGGGGTGCTGAGAAAAGTAACTGGAACTGAGAGGTTGGTGATGATAAGGAACTGGAGAAGACTACATAATGAAGAACTTCATCATTTATATTCCTCATCAAATATTGTTTGTGTACTCGAAGGAGAATGAGGCATGTGAGGCATATTGCATGAACAGAGAAGGGAGATGGATAGAGAGTTGCAGTGGGAAATCCTGATGGACAGAGAGCACTTGAAAGGCCTATGAGTAGATGGAAGAATAATATTAAAGTAGATCTTAAAGAAATATAATGGAAGAGTGGACTGGATTGATCTGGCTTAGGACAGGAACAAGTGGTGGACTCTTCAGAACATGGTAACAAAACTTTGGGATCCACAAAATGTGGAAAGTTTCCTGACTAGCTGAGGTACTACTAGCTTCTCAAGAAGAACTTTGCTCCATGTAGTCAGTTAGACAGTTATTTCAGTTATGGCGGAACAAATTTCTTTTCAATGCTACCATATTTAAAAGATATAAAGTGAAAAGGAGCTAGTTTCAAAGCAGCATCTTTTTCCTAATAAGCCAAGAGGCTATTAAAACAGACAATGGCCCTCTGATACAGAAATAAAAATACCAACTCAACAGTTCCTCTTGACACAATTTAACTTGAATCAGTGATTTTTCAGGAAGCATAAATTTCTTGTGAAGCCTGGAGTATATTTCAAAGTATTACATATGGTTTCTATGTCTTCACTGCCAAAGAGACTTAGAGGAATAAGCCACATTCTTTACACACTGTCACATCAATCATAAATTAATTCAATACTGGAAACAATAAAACCTTCAGAGGACATTTGATACTCACCACAAGTACTACTATGGTGAATCTATTGCATTGTTTCTATTGATTTACAATGACCAGACAGTTACATCTCAACATCACATGGGACAAATGTATAATCATAATATTAAAATTTAAGTCATGATCTAGAAACAGTGTTAACAATATAGTTTAAAAATACTGTACACACACACAATATGGGTAAGTATTACTTGAAAGATATGACATTTTTACATTTCTTGTCATTGCAAGTACAAATGCATTTAGTGGAATCTTACTTGTCCAATTAAGATCTTTCCTCTTAAACATGGCCATAATCTAAAATGAGTAGAAATATAAAAATCTGCCCCTAAAAGAAAAAGTGAAGCTGTCTGTATTATAACCAGAGCCATAGAAAGCATGAGGTGAGTGTGTCACTGGCTTTAGGTGCACAAAACTAAGAGGTACAGAAAAATACATAATGTATCTACTACATCAACAGCATTTGAAGACTAAAACATTAAGTTACTACTATGCTTGTTTCTTATTACTGAGGAAATTAATTTGTTTAACAAAATAACTACTGTGATATTAGAGGGAGGAACAATTTTTTTTATTCTTGGCTCAAGCACCAAACTATCCACTCATGGCTCTGGTTATAACAACCTTCTACATATCACAGTGTCAGCTGAAATCAGAACACTATAACCATCCGCTAGAATTTAGTTCAGTTGAGATGTCTCAGCAGATGATCATTGTAAATACAAGAACAGCAAGCCTAACATCAATCTGACCTCTAATTTCTAGTCAACACAACAAAAACCCTCATGTGAAGTCCAGTTATCTACTAAATCTATAAAAGAAAATGGTGCTACCAGGTTTATGTAGCTAACAGGTTTATGTAGACATAAAAACACTACACCTGGGTTCCTGTTATGTCTCTGTGCTTGGGAAAATAGAAGGAGAATAACATGATGACTTGCATGCTTCTAAGGAAGTTAACAAAGCAAACAGGTATGCAAAATACAAAAAATACTGTCTAAAATGCCAAGACACAACCAGCGCAACTCAGAATCTCTTATTATATCGTCATTCAATACAGAAACATTCCACAAACTTATATACAATGCATTGTTATGGATATGTACTTTAAAGTGATAGTATTCCCTTTAATGTTACAGTCTCAGAGGATGTGAAGGTATGTAGACAGGCAACAATGTTTGCAGCAATCTACGGGGAAGAAAAGAGAGTCATATATGTAAAGGTAAAGGAATCTGTGTACAAGCCTGCACAGGCCCAAGGGCTCCAGGAGGTTGAGGCTCCCAGAAGTTCTAGACAATTGGCACATGAAAGTGACAAGGTTGTCAGTCTTACGCACCAGCCGCCTTTACCCCCTAGGAGGTACCCCTGGTACTCATTTCTGTTTGAGGCTGAGTCAACCCCAGAGTCACAGTGCAGCTGGAGGGGTCAAGTCAATGAAGAATTCCAATGACCCTATCAGGAATTGGACCTGCGACCTTCCAGCTTGTAGTGCAGTGCCTCGACCAAATGCTCCACTGTGTATCCCAAAAGACTTTCATATAACCTGAACAATATATGCCATAAGGCCGGAAAACTCAAAAAATACAAGATGCCATGGAAGCAAGTGCATGTGTGAAACACATAATATTTTGAAAAGTAATGGAAAAGAGTTTTATGTTCCTCTTGGTAATGAATGTCATGCCACATAGTCTGGTAGATAGGCACAAACATTTGGAGGAACTGCTGTCTCCATCTTGAGGGCAGAAACAGGCAGAAAGTCCCTCAAAAACATGGGCTACCCATTAAAATATACAGTGTCACAACCATGGCTATAAATGTAATGGCACATGGACCTTACAAGAAGAAAAAGGCTTATGTTTAAAATGTACCAGACTCAATTACAAAAGGAGAAATACTACAAAAGCCATGACAAACTACAAAATAAAGAGAAAAGTTCTCAAATTTTTAAATATTAAGTGGTATCATAACATACTCTTTGAATTCTCTATCATATGGATGACAAGTACAGCCCTACATTCACATGTGCACAGAGATGACCAGCTGGAAGATATAATAAGCTAAACAAAAATCCTCCACACCATCCTTCCAGGTGCAAACACACAGCAACAATTCAAACATGAAGCACAAGATCAAAATGGCATTAACATTCAGTTTTAGAAATAAAATAGTATTAAATTTAAATCTGACTTCTATGCTTAAGAACACATAATGATTGAATACTTACTCATTTTTATAACCTGTTTCTCAAAGACTATGAGTCACACTGGCACACTTGAACATGTGGTTACGACACTTGCAGAACCAAGCAACAAGCATATCAAAAACATGCATAAGATACAAGGGAAGTCATGCATATGTCAATAAGCAATCTCTTTCCCCAAGAAGGAATCAGGATGCACTGCAAAGTTGAAGTACAGCAGAGAAAATTACATTATATACACAGACAAAGAAAGGCGTGCAACAGAAAGTTGCTGTAGAATAGAAAATAGTTTGCTTTTATCATATACAGTGAAACGTGGATTTCACAGCTTATGAATCTATGGTTTTCTTGATTCTTTGCACACTTTTATCAGTTGCACCAAAATTCTCACACTAAAAATATTACGTTATCCTTGAATAAATGTTTGTTTCTTCATACCCAGTTTCTCAATGACACATTTGAACTGAGAATAAATTGACATGTTGCTGACACTTTAAGTACTTTCATATGTATACTGGAGGGGTAAAATAAAGATTTTCAATTATAATTTCCTACTTCCTCTATTGTCTTTGTATCATATGATATATATGGTGATGTAACCCAACTGAACTAATGATACTGTGTTCGTTCTTGCAACATGGTGCCAAGGCACAGACCAGTGTCAGTAGCTTAGCCAAGTTACTCGAATGTGGACAAAGTACAACTTCGAAAAATGTCCACTGTATGCACAGAACAAACGCAAAATAGCTGCCCTCAGTAGTAAAGAGAAACAGGTGTACAGGGTTCAGCAGCAACTTTAATGGTCAAGTGGGAAAAGTGAACTAGCATATACTTTCAATGTCACATGGCATTAATTTAGTGTATTTAATTACAATAGCTACATAAATTTTCATTGCCTTTATATTATATTAATTTAAAATAGTCCCTTCAAATCCAGGTTTCTCTGTATTGTCATGTGTGGTAATTCACTAGCAATGCTCCTTAGCAGGAGACTAAATGCCAATCATCAAAAGACAAAGAGGGTGGTTATCTGGAAGTACATCCTCCACATTACCAGTACCCTGTCCCATTAAGAAACTATACGTAACAAAAATATTACACACGGACACTACACTGATTAGAGTTTCCAATACACATTCACAATAAAATTACAGGAATATTAAGCCTCATAACAGACCTTCTGTCCACAGGTGAATAAGTTTCCTGAGAATAGTACTTAATAATGTCTTGTGAAAAATTTACAAATTCAAATGAATTTCAAAGGAACCAGTCTCAGGCGCCATTGTGATAACATCCATGACAGTTACATAGTTGTGCCATAAATTTCATTCCTTTTTCATACTTATACACTTTAGAATGAAATCAGTGTAATGAGTTGTAGTGTACATAAATTTATTTTCATTTTTCAGTTAAGTACTTAAATGAATCCTTAATTACCAGAATATACTGATTTCAAGTATGTGAAAAACACAAAGGATAAGACAAATCTGGCACAGATACAACATGGGACATGAGCTATGAACTTGATTCTCATTCTTCTAGAAGAGATAAATTTCATCCCATATAAAATTCACTACTGAAAGGACAACTGGAAGGAATTTATGGCCTCAACATTGAGGGTAATAACTGAATTCTGCACTAATCCTCTGCTTATCAATGGCAAGAAGAAATGCGTATGTACATTCAGGGACAGAATGTCTTCATAAATAAAAATAACACACGAGTTATTTAAGTGTATTCTCTTGGTCTCAAAGAGTCACACCATTTAAGTTACATGACCAAAAACTTACTCATCTACTTGGCCATGAAATTTATGATGCAAAGAAGTGTAATGCACTGAGAAGATTTAAATTATAACTTAGCCAGAAGAATAACCTACACAGTTATAGAGACCACATGTCATATTTTTAGCTAATATGATCAAATGACAAATGTCACAGATATCAGTACTTCCCCGTACCCATAAATTGTGTAATGAACAGAGAATACTGAATGTGGAAGAACTTGTACTCAGTTTTATTGCCTACAATAAAACAAAGATCTACCATACAAATGTGTGATTTCTGTTTTCATTTTTCCATAAAATAAATAAATAAATAAATAAATAAACTCTTTCAGTTATCAGACGAAACAAAAATTTATATGCGACTACTAGTATTTCAGTGACATTAAAATGTAAATTGTACTCTATGGAGAGATTCAAGAAGTCTGCCAAGCCTAGTGGGTATGCACATTAAACACATGATCCTCAGAACAAGAAAATGTTCTTAATACTGTTACATCCTGGTAATCTTAAATGTCATACACACTGTCTAAAATTCTTAAAAGCAGTGCATTTCTGTTACTGGTTCTTTCTACACAGACTAGCTATGTCATGAGCCTGGTTCAAGTCATGGGATCTTTCTGGCCAGGCAGTCCATATAAGATGTTTCATTATTAAACAACACCTACTTTATTGTACACTGAAGATATTGTTAAGTATTTTTGTAAAGCCTTTACATCTGGTAGTCTCGAAATAGGATGTGAGGGCATGGAAAGCATTGATCTGAGGTCTTCACTCTTCTGGAATTTTATGCAACACATGTTGGTAGTTACTTACCAAAGTTTTGGGGAGGCTATTGGTCCAATTTTCTAGGACCAAGAAGTCCAAGAAGAATGCTAGGCAGCAGATGAATCCAACAATATGTAGTGGGTGGTGTGGGCAGTAACTAATCTGATGCAGAATACAGACAAGTGGTGGGCTTTTGTAAATATAACAAACCATGGGTCCCACAAAATGCAGGAGATATCTTGATTAGCTGAGAAACTATAGGCTTGTCAAGAAAGATTCTGCTTCAACATGTTAGTTATTAGTGTTAATTAGTTAGTGTATATCTTACTTTTGAACTGCCGTAATGCCTTGAACTCAATGAATCTGACATGTGTTAACAGGAATACTTTGACTTAGAAGCACTTGACTGATGTACCTACCAAGTTTGACAGACCATTCCTGAATCGCTCGTTATATATAGAGACACATCAGTGAAGTATGATAAAAAACATGAAAGACAACGATACATATTCACTTATTAATTATATAATTCAATGAATAAAGGAAGAGTACAAGTAGCAAAGCTCTGTCACAACATGAGGTGTCCAACCACATGCAAAATGCCACAATTAAGTGGATGCTGAACTCCTGATGTAGATTTGACTTGCATAATGGTCCAGCAGTTTTCCCTGCACTACTGACTAGGTGATCAAGAACTACTCTTTCCCCTGGACCCAGCAGAGAAGATATTGCCCCACCTTCTAAACCAGTAAACCCTGTGTTCATATGGAACATACATGGTAATGGATGGAGTCCATAAAACAAGTGGTACTAAATATACCACCATCATACCCCTGTGTAATTGACTTCAAGATACTATACTGGATTTGGTTTTTAAGATTTATGTGAATGGCCATACCAAATTTTGAAACCTCTGAATAAGTAGGTAGTACTTAGCACAACTAATCACATGAGGATGAAAGCAGAATCAGCATTATATACATCAAATATAATTCAGACAATGGCCAATGCACACACAAATGCAACGTCACAAGCCTCCACGTGTCTTCTGCTCTACATCTACCTATATGAGGGCTGTCATCTACCATGGCATATACAATATACAAGGTCTTCATCACATGACACTGCATAAGCCTGGCACAAGCACTGAACAACCCTAGGTTGTTCATTCTTACAAACAAGTTCATAGTGTCATAGTTTGAAAACCCTGTACCTGAAACATGGGGGGGGGGGGGGGGGGAAAAAAAAAATCTTTTATTGGTTATGGGGGTTCAAGAGGAAAAAAAAAATAAAGGGGGGTGTTTTGGGGGGGGCCCAATAAAGAAAAAACCCAAGTAAAAAATAATTTTTTTATTTTGAATTAT
>Ga0123357_10004384_pt1 | contig 16549 bp, 11 predicted proteins | sample TergutEmb28metaG_FD_89873 | JGI IMG/M metagenome (GOLD analysis project Ga0123357, IMG submission 89873) | Embiratermes neotenicus P4 segment gut microbial communities from Petit-Saut dam, French Guiana - Emb289 P4 | ecosystem: Host-associated > Arthropoda: Insects > Digestive system > Gut ... | reverse complement strand
ATATACAAACAGAGATGGAATGGAGAGATCTGCATAGTGGAGATTGGGAAAATAGAAAATTATGGAATGCAGGATGCGGAAAACGGCGACAGCTGTAAAAAAACCCGCTTTATATATATAAAATTATAGTCTTTGGTAATATGGAAGTACATAGTTTTAAAGAAATCTGTCGAAAAATATTCTGCCTTCATCATTAACAACATACATACGTTTATTTTGTTGCGTACAATAAACTTTGAAATTTATCACAATACAACTCTATTATTGGACAGTTGTAATAAACGTAAACGAATCTGCTTCTACATTTATTTACGTCTAACAAAGAGAATGATTCAGATTTTCCGAAATTTAATACTGTGTTTCATGAATCTCAACAGTAAACTTTAGTTATTGATTGTAGTGTGAATATATTAATTATCTGAAATAAGTTTCTTCATTTGCACATTAATAACCTCCTGAAATAGGGGAATGTAATTTTGTCAAATTTTGAGAATTTCTTGGAAAGCTTTGTTTATTTATTTTTAATAGAACACAACCCGAATTGTTATGGCTCAATCGATAACAAATTTTCAGTCGAAATAAATTACATTCGCAAGCAGAAAAATGTGGTTGAATATAAAAATAATCTTCAAAACAAATTACATTCTAGATTAGATTTATTCGATTGAGAATGTAAGTTGTTTTCTACTGAAAGATTATTTCTTTTTCTTATGTATTTAGATTAACATTTACATATCAAAGCATGAAAGACAGAATTAACACACCGAATTTTGCCTGTTTCACGTCCATAATGAATAAACTATAATTTCGTGGGGGTTTTAGATATACAGTAGGAAATAATTTATGTTTCAAATGGAGTTTCCTTTACTGTCAGTGTAGCAAAATAGTATTTCATTTTGTGGTTCCTACAAGGGAACATTATTTTTACCAACGGTAACAGAATTAATAATTTCAACACTGATCTGCTTTGGAAATAAAAGATGTTTCAAATATGACCGGGACTTGTGCGGCTTGTTTACACACAAATCAGTCCCGGTCATATTTGAAGCACCTTGTAACTAGGAAATTTATCAAACAAATATATTCGTAGAGATTAGGAATGCAATGAATAAGCACAATATACAAAGACCAGTTTCTAATCTTTTATTTTTATAAAACATTATCTATCATAGTTGAGTAAGGAGAGACCAACTTGATGCCACTTGTTTATTATTACTTTATTCAGTGCTCAACATGTTTCGGATGTTAATACATCCATCCTCAGGAGCTTTCGACTAAATCGTTGAGTTACTTCATGGGTTGGATCTGGTTCGATGTGTGTTGGTGTTACGTTGCAGTGTGGCTATGGTGGTGTGGTATCCGTATGCAGGCTGATGCAGTGTTTCCCACATTTTCATTTTGGAGAAGCTTTTACCTTTCTATGTATCGAAAGGTATCATTCGCAGCAAAACAAGTATTTACTAATAATGTGCAATAATAATATACAGGGTGTTTCATGACTCGTGGACATTACTGCAGGAGGTGATTTTCTAGGTCTTTGTGATCAAAAACGTTCACATAAACTTGTGTCCGAGTTTGGACGGTTACGGAGTTATGGGCATTTTTTAATTCCCGTACACGCCCTCGTGTGCACCTCGATACGGAACCAGCTGGCGGGTGATGTACTGAACTTAGTGGCTTATCGTTTGCGTTGCAAGCATTATTTTTGCCACCTGACTTGCTCACCCAGCTGCAAACAGCCCAGTTTCCGTATCACGACACTTGGAAGATATTTAAGGAATGCGGGGAAGGTGGAGTTGGTGGGTATTCGCCTGGCCCGTGTATGCCAAATGACTCGGCTACTACTAAGTGTTCAAATACCCTTATCACTTACATTACAGTGACTATGCCGGCACCTGATGTTCAGAACAGTACGGCGATAGTTTCGTAAAGGCGTGGGCGTTAGAAGCGACAGTGTAGAGTGTCTGTTAGTTCCGTACGTATTCTCATCCAGGTGCTTCTGTTACGTTCACGATACCATTTACTTTTTCAGTTGCAGAGTATGCAGATGTGATTTATGTGTACGGTTTTTGTGACGGTAATTCAGTTCATGCCGTAGCTGAATATCAGCAACGTTTTCCGAACCATAGAATACCAACCCAAAGAGTGTTTTCGAATTTACCAGACATTGCGAGATACCGGTACACTTACCGGCATTCACATTGCAGCCGAGCGTGATGTTAATGAAGGCGTCGATGAAGAAGAAGTCGTTGTTCAGATTGTACAGAGCAGTCCACGTGCGAGTACGTGAAGAATTGCAAGACGTCTTCGTGTTCCCCACACGAGAGTGTGGAGAACACTACATGCAGAGGATATGTATCCATACCACGTGCAGCGAGTACAACGTCTCGGACCTGACAATTTTGCTGAGAGCCTGGAACTTTGCAAGTGGCTCAATAGCAGTCGCCAGTTGCATCGTTACATCCTGTTTAATGACGAATAGCAATTCAATCGCGACAGTGTCAATAATCCACACAACTATTATGTGTGGACAGATGAGTATCCCCACGCCACTGTGGAAAGCAACTTTCAACAACGTTTTAATGTCAATGTATGGTGTGCAGTTCTGGACGATCAGCTGATTGGTCCTTTCATGTTGGAAGGTCGTCTTACAGGAGAGACTTATCTCAGATTTCTGCAGGAGGAATTGCCCCAACTTTTGGAGGAAGTGCCTTTAAATAAACGAGGTCGTATTTATTTCCAACATGACGGAGCTCCTCCTCATTCTTCACGTGAAGTTAGAAATTTCCTGAACTTTCCTTTCCCTAGGCGATGGATCGGACGTTGCGGTCCACACAATTGGCCAGTCAGGTCTCCAGACTTAAGCCCACTTGATTGTTGTGTATGAGGATGGACGAAAGAACTGGTTTGCAGTGTGAAGTTGGTAGCGCGAGATGAATTGCTTTGTCGCATTTTGGATGCCACAGACCTCATCAGAAGCAGCCAGAGGAAACTACAACGAGCCACTCGTGCAGTTCACAACTGAACGGCAGCGTGTTTGTTGCCGGCGTTGGCATTTTCGAAAACCGCTTTAAGCAAAAATTAGTTCAAATTAAAGGTAATTTCACGAAGTTAACTTTACGTTTATACTTTACATTTATCATGTATTATGTTGGTTTAATATTTTCTTCCGTTTATTGTCAATAATCGTTACCTTCTATTTTAAGTTTCAAGCAGTCATACCTCCGTAACCGTCCAAAATCAGACACATGTTTATATGAACTTTTTTGATAACGAAGACCTAGGAAATCACCTCCTGCAGTAATGACCACAAGTCGTGAAACACCCTGTATAATCAAACTAATCACAGATAACCGTATGGCGCATTCGCATTTCATGCTGGCCAAGCGAAGGTTAAAATCATAAACACAGAAGGTATTATAGATATTTTTTCACCACTGTACCAATATTAGCATTAACGTGCCCCAATATTACGTTATAAGTACACTGTATGCCTTGCTTTTATAAATAGTTGGCTAGGTAGCCGTTTGTGTAGCGGACCGACAGCTCTTACATAATAGTGCAACCAGACAACCAGTTGTATGCCTAATTGTATGTGTCTTATTGTGTAGTCAAAACGCAACTAATTTGTTGGTTGGATGTTAAAGAAACGACATGTTTCGACCCACCGCCTTATCTACTCACACGCGGTTAATTTCTTATACATAATTTATTGGCCTGATCATGAGATCTGAACATCCGCCCCACACAAACAATATTTAGTCTCTTAAAACTCTGTAAACCTGATGATGGCCTCTGAGTAGGCCGAAACATGTCGTTTCTTTAACACCCAACCAATAAATTAGTTGTAATTTGTGTTTTGACTTAGTTTGCCCCTTTAATTCGACATTTGTTTGAATTCGTAATATAAATTCAGTATTACGACTTATCTAATTTCCAACACAGAACGTCGGAAGTGAATCAGAGAGCAATTAAACACCACGTTCTGTTGTAGAATGAAATTTTATTTAGTGTAAAACAGAAATAATTAGGGTAAATAACAGCATTACACAATGTGTGGTACGTGTCGTGATACAAAATTCAATACATCTATACATTAATTAAGTTAATATCAGTAGGAATACAAGGATATTTTTAGAAAGTGAATTTTTTCAATTTGAATAGCATGAAGAATACGTAAGTTAAGTAATTTTATATTAATGCAGAATAAAATGTACGTTTTATAGTAAATATAATATATAGCAATTATTCTAAAATAAAATTGGAACGACGTTCGTAATTATATATATATTTTCTCCTGTTGTTTGAAAATAAGAGGAGAAAGAAGTCATAATTTAATTTGAAACAGTTTTCTCAATTAGACAGATTGACACTGTCGTTCCATAAAACGCAAATGTGGTGAGAAAGAGATTAAATTTATTCATTCATTCATAAATTCATTCATATCACTGAAACAGAACGGAATATCACACGTAAAATTCTCAATAGCTGTAATAAGAAATACGTGGTTCATTGGTGCAAATTAAGTATAATAGACTTTCTGTGGAAAGATCTGGAGAAGAAACGTGCGAACAAACAGGTTTACCGAAGAGATAATCCCATTAGAAAACCCCTTCAATTCATATAGCTGTGGATCACAATGCACACGTTTACACGCTACTCTGATCTACTAATTGCTTTTATACTATTCTTGCCTCAATTTGAAAAGAATTATTTCAATAGTAACTAAATAATAGATGTGGGATTATGAAATCAGTTCAAAAATATACTCTTTATTCCCTGCAGGTTTCTATCCCACAAGTAAATTCTCACATTGTACAAAATACCGCTGGTAAATAACTTGGGATTTGGAATTAAAATTCTTCAGCTCATCTATAAGTTGTGGAAAGAATTAGAAATGGATTGTGTAGATATTTATTTCCTACGCTGTAAGATCATGGCTAGTTCACTCGCTGACACTAAGCAAGAGATCTTGACGGCAAGTTGTGGGTAACATAGTCATGCCTAACTTACGCCATACTTCAAATTACGTAGCAGCTCATTATCATCTTCACACAATTTTGCTTAATACGCGATTTTGCAATATTTCGACCACAAAGCAGAGGGCACTGAGACACCAGCCAATCAAAAGGAGATAGAAAGCAGGTTGCAGGTGATGGAGGTTGAATCTGTAATATCCATCAAGAGGGTGAACGATAGTTATCTTCCTGGAGCTTAATTTTAAAGAGTGCATTCGCAGGGAATTCCAGTAGTTGTATAGGCCTGCAGTAACCACACGATCAATAATTTCAGTAACTCGCCTCATCAGAGGATCTCCAGGCAACATTATCATTGTTAGGCCGGTTTGACGAAATATGCCGTCTTTTAACCCGCACAACAAGGGTTTAGAATTCTCGCCAAGAAAAATACCAAGGGCGAAATTTTCTTCAGCAAAATCGTCATCCAATAAAATTGAAGCATTCTTCTGATACATCACCCAGTCCCAACAGACATCATTCGTTTGACAAATCACACTATTGTTTTGTACTCTTGATGCTTCAGTTTCGTCACCTTCCTCGAAAATATAACTCTTGCCTGAAGTATAAGCAAACTTAATACCTGAGGCGAACAACTCATCCATATTTTGAATTGGTGTTTTGTAGCCGGAGTCAATAAGAAACGTTGTGAGAAATGCCTGGAACACTGTGCTGAAGGCCAGAGAGAAACACAACCAGGCGAGGAACAGCGAACGTAGTGACGGTGAGCGTGGCATCGTTGACACTGACACCCCTAGAATGACAGCCCAGAGGTTGGTCAAGGAACTTGTCAGTGTCTTGTACCTTTGCCACTCCGACGTGTGGCTGTATCGTCCAACAAGTGTAGTCGAAATGGCCGCAATCACAATGGATATGATCAGTATTATCCACAGTTCCACAGAAAGTATTCTAAATAGGCTGCTCCATCTTGGATGTTTGACAAAACACGGTACATACCAGCGGATAGTAAACATGTAGTAGGTATTGGTGCAATCGACATATGAGTACAAGATACTATCTAATTGTAAATCACCTAATGCTGTATCTACTTCCTTTCCAATCATAGCCCAAAATAAATCATCTGAGATTTTTCCTTTCTCAAATATAGGAACTTCTGTTGTAGGGACATGAACAAACGTCATATTCATCTGTTGCAAAACGACCCGTAATAAATCCATCTCCATGCCAGTTATTTCTGTGACAAAATTCCCATTTGAATCCTTGTGGTCAATAAAATTCGTAGTTAAATCCCAGTCGCCATCTATTACAACTGCTTTCATAGGACATCCGTTAAGTCTCTTTCTTAATTTTCGTGGAAACAAGTCGGTGTTCTTGGTGAAGTGCCCTTGTGCAGAATTAACCCAACTGTCCAATAGGGTGATATTATTTACCTCAGTACAACTGTCTGAACTCTGATATGGAAACCAGGTGTTCACCCCGAAATTCACGACTGTGTCCACATTATTAACGTTTATCTGTCTACCATATTCTTTCTGTATTACATATTGCTCTGGGCTTACGATAATGCAGTTATATATTCTAAATTTTGAGAAATAATTAAATATGTCAATTTGTTGCGAAATTGATAATTCATTTGCTCCAGCCACAATAAACCGAGCTTCAGAATTCCAGAATCTTATATAGTCATTTCTTACTAGAGGTAGGCCTATACTTTCATTCTTTAAACTCTTGACATTCCTACCTGGTATTAATATAATATAACTGCCATCTCTATCTATGAAGTCTGTTTCATTGGTTTTGCTAATATTCCCATCAACAGTAACTACTACAGGCCAGTTAGCAGTTCTGTGAATCTCTACAATCAGTTCCTGTTGCACATAACCGTAGGTAGCTGGCGATGATATCAGCACAGATCGCCCTGGTGCGAAATACCTTTGGCTGATGTATGTCAGACAGCGCACCAAGTGCATTTCCTGTAAAGTAAGGTACTTAGATGGCTGGAGTTCTCCATTCGTACTTGCGCTGAAGAGCAGTATCACCAACAGGATAACCTCAAATTTTTCATCCTGAAAAGACACAAATCATTTTCAGTTGCTCAGTACCGTATATTCCTCTATTTCTGGGATTGAGGTTATGGCACAATGGGTTTTTTCCCTACTTTATCAGTGGTTGGGTACATTTAATGGTTTCTCTTCACAGTGTCTCCGTCACTTTACATACTGAAGAAAATGTAAACGTTTTATTCCTGTAAGAAATGTGCAAATGTGAAGTGCGATATTGTTTTCATTAACACTAAGTTTAAGTGGGGACATTCTTCTTTTCTTTTCTTTTTCTCTTTATTTCTTTATTATTTAGTCTGTCCTTAAACAACTCTGAACTCTCACTTAGCCGCAGCCTTTATTTCAGATTTCAGTAAGATACTAATTTGGAAATATCTGTTATTTTACCGGAACATAATAAATAATATATCGCAACATTTTCCTGCCCTACTATTCCGCTATGAATGTCTTTTGACCACTAAACACCGTGTTACATGATGAATGAATTTTCGTACGTGTGGCGGATGAAATTTACTTCCAGGTGCTGAACTACAATTATAAGGAGCCCATCGGGTGGCATCTTGGTGGAAATTCGGAAAAAAGCGACCTTATTGGAACTAATGAAACTGAGTATCAGCCTATAGAGAGGAACATGAAAGTTTTGAATTTGAGTGTGGCACTTCGAGTGAATGAACCTGGCATCAGTCTGTCTGCAGACAGTGATTGTAACGAAATGATAGCAGCTGCAACTGAACAAAGAATTATGAGGATATTTGCTTTCTTGTTTTGAGAGAATTCTGAAAGGAAACGAGATAATACTAGTTAATGATTCTTTCACGATATCTTCAGTGACAAACACATTATTTCTCTCAGGAAGGAAGCGATCATCTTCATTATGGTTGTGTAGTTGTTGCTCCTCGCTATTAGTTTCAGTAAATCTTCTCGAACACACAGATTCTACTTTAAATTCAGACAAAATCAAATGCGTTTTGATCCTCTCCTTAGGCACATGATTATGTTCCTCAATTTCTTCAAAGAGAACTAATTTCTCAGGTTCAAAAATGGTCTTTTAGCGTCGTCACCTTTTCAGTGTTTTCCAGCAACTCGAAGAAATCTTCAGCCTCTCACGTACGTAATTGCGCTCTTTATATTATATGGTGGGTGTGGGAGCAAACGATATAAGTGAGGAACAGTGAGAGGAAAAGTTTCTGGGAATTATTTATTAATTTGTTCTGGTGGAATAACAAAATTTCCAAAGATTTGTTTTGCTGGAATCTGATTTCATAACTGTAATTATCCTAAGTTTCAACCTTGTTTCCAAGTGAAATCAAGCAACGAAGCCTTTGTCGTTTTGAACTGAATCTTCAGAAATGTAGAACATTAATATATTCTTCGTCTTTTTATCTGATTTCAACATGAACAGTATTCTGTCAATTAAGTCTTACAAGTTATTTCTCACGGAACTTACTATATAATAAAAAAATATAAATTTTTGTGTATGTATGTGTGTCTAAATGTATATATATATATATATATATACACATGTAATTCAAACCTCGGGTCACGAACTTAATTCGTTCCTGAAGGTCGTTCGTAAACCGAAACTATTTTCCCCATAGGAAATAATGTAAAATGTATTAATCTGTTCCTGGACCCCAGATGATGGCTTATTTAAACGTTTACAACAGTATTTTGTGCACAAGTTCCTAACACAAAATCAATGGAAACCATTAAATCTATCACAAAAAGATAAACACAACACTAAGCAGTTCAAATATAGACGAAAACTTAAATTAGTGTTACCCTACCTGTATGGAGGAGAGTTGACGGCGTAAGTGGAAGGTGATGAGGAAGTGAATTATTATTGTTTGGAAGGGGATTCTTTTTCTTTTTTCTGTCTCTTGGAACCACTCGACTCTGCTTCAGACCCACTGGGCCTCTGTCTCACTAAAACGTTATCCAGTGTGATTTGTTTTTGTCTAGGTTTTAAAATGTTTCTAAAGTGACACATGGCATTATCGTTGAAAATGTTTATGCTGCGTCTTGCTACTGTTTTATCGGGGTGATATCGTAACACGAAACTTTGCATCTCACCCCATTTTGCACAAATTTCACGGATCAGAAATTAGGAACATCCTCCCTTCCTTTATCTTCCTATGAAGAACTTTCCTCCACAATCGCCTTTTGTAGCTGCTTCTGTAGTTGTTCCAGTTCTTCCGTTCTGAGTTAATCTTTGTTGTCCTCTAGTAACTCCTCCATCTCTTCATTGTTAACTTCCAAGCTCATGTTTTTGCCTAGAGACACAATATCATCGATAACAGTAGAATCTTCATTGTCAAAGCCCTCAAAGTCTCTGCCTGCAACACATTCTGGCCACAATTTCCTCCAGACCGAATTCATGTTCCTGTAAGTCACTTGCTGCCAGGCTTTGTCAACGATAATTAAGCAATGAAGAATATTAAAATGGTGTTTCCAAAAGTCTCTGAGTGTTCATTTTGTGTGATAGGTTACCTCAAAACACCTTTGAAAAAATGCCTTAGTATAGAGCTTCTTAAAGTTTGAAATGACCTGCTGATCCATGGACTGTATTAGAGGAGTCGTGGTAGGAGGCAGGAATTTCACTGTGATAAAATCTAACTCCTCCATCAACTCGTCTGCCAAGCCAGGAGGGTGAGCAGGTACTTTATCCATCACAAGAAGGCACTTCAGAGACAAATTATTTTCCTACAAGTATTTCTTCACACTTGGGGCAAAGACTTCATGAATCCACTCAACAAAACATTGCCCAGTTACCCAAGTCTTACTATTAGCCCTCCACATAACTGGCAATTTACTTTTTATCACTTTTTTTAAACACTCTCGGATTCTCCGGGTGTTACACGAGTAATTGCTTGATCTTGAAGTCCCCACTTGCATTTCCACATAGCAAAAGAGTCAGTCTATCCTTCATTGGTTTGTGTCCCGGTAATGCTTTCTCCTCTTCGGTGATGTATGTCCTCCTTGGCATTTTTTCCAGAACAGACCAGTTTCGTCACAGTTAAACACTTGCTGGGGAAAAAATCCATTAGCCTTTACATAGTCACTAAAATCTTGCACAAATTCCTTAGCAGCTTTTCGGTTTGCAATCGCAGCCTCCACGTGCCTAACCACAATATATATGCCACTTCTTTTCTTAAGTTTCTCAAACCACCCTCTGCTACCTTTGAAAACATCAGTAACACCATTCGTACCAGGATATTTTTTTACCTTGTCATCATGAAATCGCCTTGCTTTTTCACAAATCGTACCCTCAGAAACACTGTTGCCAGCTAACATATTGTCGTTTATCCAAATTAGTAACAATTTCTCCAATTCTTCAAACGTTTGTGATCTTTGTTTAGTAACAACTGTCACTCCTCTTGCAACATCGGTTTTCTTGATTGTCTCTCTGTGTTTAAGAACAGTACAGATTGTTGATTTTGCCATCCCAAACTGAGTAGCAAGATCAGAGGCACGAACACCATTTCAATGTTTGGCTATGGTTTCTTTCTTAACATATATTATGATATTGATATTTTTCTTTTAACTTTGCTGCTATCATTGACTTTCTTTGGCCCCATGGTGTCCTATTTAAAGAAAAGGGACAGTGAATTCGAGTGCACGAAAGCTACACAGCAATTGACGCTCTCGCCTATCGGTGTTACTGACGCGGGGTTTTTTTTCCGATAGATCATTCTTCTATTAACACTGCCGACGCTGATACTCCCAGCTTATCGCTCCACGATGTTGACGGCTTGTGTGTTTCGTAACTCGAGACACAGTACGTCATCCGAGACGCTTTGTGTTCGGAAAATTTGTTCGTAAACCGAAATGTTCATGATCCGAGGCGTTCGTGAACCGAGGTTTGACTGTATATACAATTTTGTGTGTGTGTAGGTGTTTCAATGTAATATTAATGACGGTCTAGAGTCCTTTTAAATGGGCTCTTTTCTCGTTTTTCCACATCAAAATCTATATGCAACCCACTTGTATATCTCACGTGCTACATGCTTCACTTTCATGTATATTTGATCACCCGAAAAATATTGTGAACAGTGAAAATCATGAAGCTTCTCATCATGAAAATTCCACTCGACCTCCGTTACTTCGTCCTTCTCAAGCCCAAAAGAAATATATTTTTTGGAATTATTCGAATTTTTTCTATATTTAATTTTAATTAGAATTTTTCTGCTTTAATATATATGTATGAGAATTACTCTAGATTAAGTACAAATGTAGAGGTAGGAGAATAATATCTGAAAGCATTTACCGATTGATTTAGTAATCGTGTTATTTTTGACACATTTATGCATCCTTAAATATGTGTCAAAAAACTTGGGTATGACACTTGAAGATTTGACATACTGCTTGTTCTGAAACGTTGGTAAGAAATTAACAGACTTCGCTTAATAGCCCTGAATAACGCAGTTCTCAAATTTTAGGATGTTTAATATAAAGGATAGGATAAAACCTGGGAAGAAGACTCTTTATTCATAATGAAGCAATTTTTCCTGCATTTGACTAAAGAAATTAAAATGCCAATGAAAGTGTTCACTCAGGAATAGCATCGCCCTTGCTGTCAATCGAACTTGGCTACTCCCAAACTCAAATCAATAACGAAACTGTTACTTCTGCTGGGTGTTACTGTGAATTATTGTTACACAAATGCAACACGTCGGACACAAAAAACAGTTTTTAGACTCACGGCTTACAGTTCGGCCAAAGCCATTTGAAAGGTGTTTGCTTTTGAACGGTTCTTAGGAGCCTTCTGAATCCACATCGGATTCCCTATGACGGTATTTCTCAAAGGTATTTCAGACACTATATAATCGTTCAATCAATCATTCATTACACTAAATGCAATAAAATCTTAATTCTGACTCTGCAGATTTGTCTTGTCTTTCCTGCTTGTGATACAGAGATAAATGAAACACACAAAATGGCAAAACAAAGACTTATGTTCAAAAGCCTAGCGAGCAGGAAAATTTGTCAAAAAATATTAAGCAATTAGAAAGCCGCAATAATTGGTCTTCCCAGACAACCAAGGCTCAATAATATCCAAGTGCCCAAATGATCGTCAAAGTTGCAGTTCGACATGTTGACCAGCCTCACGCTTAATATATACTATTTAAAGTGACTTTAATTTTATTCTTGCAATAATATGAAATTTAAATTATTCTCCAAAGTTTGCGGCTTTTTGTAACTGCCTAATATTTACTGTATATATATATATATATTTATATCAGGTCGTTGCTGACTGAGGTTTTAATAAGTCATACAGACACAAGTTTTGTGTTTTCAGCACATTCTGTGAATAGGTTATTGTACCACACATCACTAAAGACCCTTACGTCAACCTTGAATTCAAAATATAAAAGCTGTATTAAAATTCCTTGATTCCTATGACTTTTTCTTAACATTAAACCTGCGGTGATTCTCACACCTTCATATTGTAAACAATTTATATGACGTTATATAATTAACATTCACTTGTTTATTTCAGCTGCTAAATTTGGGAAATTTCTCCTCAGTTACCTTATTACTTTATGGTTCTGGTACACATACAACCTTAACCCTATAAACGCCAAGTTAAATCCCATCTGCTGGCATTATTAGGAGCTCACCATATTTTCCACGTTAGCTAGTTAAGGGTTAAAATACAATGTATTTCTGTAAACATATGTAATGAGCGGTGCTGGCATCGGAAACCTTTGGAGATGAGAATTATTACACTACACCGGACCAGCAATGAGACCCAAACATCCTCTAGTAGAATGGCAAATGTATAAGTTTCAAGGGGGCAATGTTAACATTACGAGGCTCTAATCACCTTCTCCCTTATAGAGGCGAGATCAAAGAAAAAGTAGGGATAAATTTTATTCCACTTTTGGTCTTTAAGCCCATTGTAGGATGAAATTTGGTTACATATAAACGGCGATTTTTATTGCATTATAAAAATATTTTATTGTTTCGTTTTTAAATAAACAAATTATATAAAATTTTATCCTCATTGCTCTAATCCTGCCCACTCCTTCGAAAATTATTCTCAGTGCGGTAGAAATTTCAATATTAATTGCACCCAATAAAATTCCAACAATTATGTGTACAAGGTAAAAGGTAAAGTGTTCCCGTTACAGGTCCGGTGTGGCTCAGAGGGTGGGTAGAGCTATAGCTCTACTCTTCCATGACCGCGGCACTAGAAGGGTGTGAGTGGTCAGCAGTAGCCCCGGCCGTAATTTATCCCGGAAAGAACCGCTACCTATTTTACAGGAGGCTGGGTGGGCCCCAGGGCCGGTTTGGACAGGTGACATGTACAGGGGCCCAGGATAGATATCAAAGCGAAAAAATCTCGAAGCATAAGTCGCTTTGTGACCGGATTTATAGATAAAAGTTTTACAGATTTATGGGAGGGAACAGCGTGATTCCAATAGGCCCTGATACCTATAAGGGACGTGAATTAGAATCATTCTATAAAAGAGTATGTCATTCCAGGTGACGCTGCCTGACGTCTTCAGACTTACTAACTTTCTCACTTACTGCTTGGAGCAGAGTCCTTCTTGAGAAAATAACCGTTTTTCAGCTAGCCAAGAAATTCACCGGACTTTATGGAACCCGAAAGTTCATTACAGTCTTCACCAGTTCCCGCTGCAAGTCCGTAACCAGAGCCTCCTCAGTCCAGTCCATGCTCCCTTTTCCACTTCCTGAAGATTCATTCGAATATAATCCTCTCATTTAAGTATGGATCTTTCAAATGGTCTCTTTCCCTTAGAATTCCCCACCAAACCCTGTATAAATCTATCCCATTCTCATATGTGCTATATGTCCCGCCCAAATCATTCTTTTTGATTTGACCTCCAGATAACATTTGGTGATGTATACAGAACACGTAGCTACGCACTAGGTTTTTTTTCCTCAAGTCCCTTGTTACCTTGTCCCTCTCATACACAAATATTTTCCTCAGCACCTCTCGATGCACTACTTTCGTACAGCGAGACACACTGCATGATGGGAAGTTTTGAAGTCCTTCCCATCTTTAATAAATGCCGGTTTAAACCAAGTTCAACTTGATTTTCTCAAACAATAATTACTTTAATCTTGATTAACTTTGCCTGTATATTAATTCACGACCTATAAAATTTTGCTTGATTATTACCGTTAATTTTATACTAATTGCTTGGAATATTCACTGGAACGTATATCACTGAATAATTGTTAGACCTTGTGGTGTCGTTGTGCTCTTATACTGATATGGTTGTATGTACAGTTCACTGTCACTTCGAATGTTACAGTTGAAGGTTACGATATATTAATTTGTAACTCTTTAAGGACAAACTCTCTTGGTTGAAATATATTGTTAATTAAATTGCCCTACGGAAAATTACAATAATCCTCGGGCCCATCTATGTCCCCTCCGAACATTACGCAGCCTGACAGCATATGCCTGCTACTCGAAGGAGATCAAAATGAATTTTTATAACTACTGTAATTACAGTTGAAATATAATAATTTGTTTCCCTATAACACATTAAGTTAATATCACTGCCCTAGGCAGAAACTATGGTAAATGGCTTGCTGCTGCCTTGTGCAGAGTGCCAGCACGTACAAGTCCGTTGCAGATGTGGTTATCTTATAAACTGGCTAAGCCAAGCTACGATTTTGGGGCGCCTGCAGCTTCAAATAAAGGAAGACTCTCTCCAGCCACCCGTGACCATGAATCATACTCCTGGCTTGTAACACTTCACGTACGCTACTATGACATCATGACACAGTATGAAGCAAAGTTGAATGCTACAACTAATGTAAATTCAAACGGTATAAAATTTTCCTTAGCTGCAGCTATTTTCAAACACACTCAGCCCAAGTTCCTCTCTCGAAGCGACGAATTGTCAAACCCATTAAAAAAACCAGGCAAGTTTATAATTCTCTATGTCTTAGTTTTTATATTTTTGGAAATGAAAGCTAGAAGACAAACTATCTTGCATGGAATGATAGAAAGCCTTCCCTGACTTCAGTCTGCTCTAATATTTTTCCTGAATAGAATTTTGATATTTCAAGAAGTTCCCAAATAATTTGAATTTTTCCACTCTCTCAGAAGTACTATTTACGTAATACTTATTTTGACTTTGTTCTTCATTCTGACCCCGAGGCCTGACCATGCACTTAGTTTTAACAACATTCATTACTATACATTTTTCTTAGTAGCGACTAATAAACTTTTGAATTTTCCTGTATATTATGTAATCTTCCTCACAATATATTATCATCATCATCATCATCAAACTACACCAAGATCTGACGAGTGCAATTTAATTTGAAGTCATTCTGGATAACCGGGTCATTTCATATGGCGTACCCTAAGGCAAAATTCTAAAGAAATTGCAGTAAACAATCTCATTTTTTCAAACCTTACAAAATAGGAAATACAACAAACAAATGCTTTCCTACACAGATCCCACCTATAAGTTTCATTCAGACATTTTTTTTTTATTTAGAATTTCAAATTACACGTGGATAACAAACCGCTCAACTAATTGAACCATAAGCTTTCTTGAAGCCTAAAAATATGTTTACATTGTTTTTAATATTTAACAAAAGCACATTGCATTATCAGTAGATAATTCGTTATTTCGAAATCTATATTGATTTTCCCCAAAATTTCTTCTGCATATGACTTTAAATTTGACAGCAGCATATTTGATAATGTTTTGTATTTTGGAAAAATGATATGTCTTTTAAATTACTACAAAAACTTTTATTATCTTTCTTACTGATAGGTAAAATGATGGACTCCCTCCAATCCCCGAGAAATAACTGCTTATACCGAATAGAATTAATATCGTTGTAGACTTCCGAGAGAAATTTTCTTCCGCATGTTTTAAAAACTTCTGTTGCGGTATGTAAATACCTGGTGATTTTCAGATTTGTATCTTCTCAGCAGCCATCTAAACGTCAAATGAATTCGGCTCCGGCTTTAGTGGTTCTGCAGACGTCATCAGACATTAATTCACCATTCTCCTGAGGCTTTGATTCCGGAAACTCACTGCCCCAAATTTCATATATAACAGTATAATTCCACTAAGCCTCAAACTTCAACCTCATGAAGCACTAGTTATTCTAGGCCGATTCTAAAAGTCAGGACAGTGTGCGAATTCATATGCTCGTAGATCAGTGTGTTTCTGCTGACAGGTGGATACGGCAGTATTCGTCTGCTAACCTAGCAGCTGCTAATCACATGACTGAGTTAGGAGGACCTTAAGATTTGCGAGACTAGCTCTGAAGTTTTTATTAAAGTAATTTGTTGATGAAATACTAATATAATCTTATGTTTATGGGACCGTGCATCATCTTTATAGTTGAGTAAAGGGAAAAACAACTTGATGCCACTTATTTTAGTATTTATTCAATACTCATTCAATGCTCAACATGTTTCGGCCGTTAATACGACCATCTTCAGGAGTCTGCGACTAACTGGTTGTTATTTCATGGGTGGTATCTGGTTTGGTGTGTGTTGGCGCT
>Ga0123357_10004383_pt1 | contig 16550 bp, 10 predicted proteins | sample TergutEmb28metaG_FD_89873 | JGI IMG/M metagenome (GOLD analysis project Ga0123357, IMG submission 89873) | Embiratermes neotenicus P4 segment gut microbial communities from Petit-Saut dam, French Guiana - Emb289 P4 | ecosystem: Host-associated > Arthropoda: Insects > Digestive system > Gut ... | reverse complement strand
GAAGTCACGATTGGCCCAATCTGATTGCATCACCGGGTGGCTGCTTGACGGCTACCCCCGCACCGTTGATCAGGTGAAGTTCCTGGATGGCATCCTGGATGACACCAAGGCGAAGCTGACGGCCGTCATCATGCTCGACGTGCCGTCTGACGAAGTCATCAAACGCCTCATCAAACGCGCCCAGATTGAGGGACGTGCCGATGACACCCCCGATGTCATCAAGCACCGTCAAGAGGTGTACGAAGCCCAGACGGCCCCGGTCATTGCCGAGTACGAGAGCCGCGGCCTGGTGGTGCATGTGGACGGTGCTGGCACCATCGAGCAGTCGGCCGACAACCTTATGGAAGCCCTAGACGGCCTGAAGGTATAGCCCGTCTGATGCGCCCCAAGACTCCCCGAGGGATCCAGATCAAGCGTCTGGACCAGATTGAGGTCATGCGGAGGGCCGGCTTGGTGGTGTCCGCCGGCCTGGAGGCGATGGCGACGGCCGCCGCCCCGGGCGTCACGACGCTGGAGTTGGACGCGGTCGGGCGCGACGTGCTGGCCAGCCATGGGGCGAAGTCGTCGTTTCTGCGATACGGCGCCGGCATGGGCCTGCCGCCGTACCCGGCGGTGGTGTGCCTTAGCGTCAACGAGGAGGTTGTCCACGGCATACCCGGGTCCCGGGTGCTGCGGGACGGTGACATCCTGAGCATCGATTTCGGTGCCATCGTGGACGGTTGGCATGGTGACGCCGCCCGGACGGTGATCGTCGGCGAAGCGCCACAGAAAGTCCGTGACCTTATTGAGGCCACCCGTCTTGCCATGTGGGCGGGCATTGCGGCGGTGCGGGTGGGAGCACGGATCGGTGATGTTTCGGCGGCCATCGAGGCGTCGGTGAAGGGCCACGATGGACGCAAATACGGCATTGTTCGCGAATACACCGGGCATGGCATCGGTTCGGCGATGCATCAGCCGCCGGACGTCCCCAATTGGGGCCATCCACGCCGGGGGCCGCGCATAGTGCAGGGTATGGCGCTGGCCATCGAGCCGATGTTGACGCTGGGCACGGAGCGCGTCGTGGAAGGGGCGGACGAATGGACGGTGTCGACGGCTGACGGGTCGTGGGCGGCCCATTGGGAGGACACCGTGGCCGTCACGCCGGACGGCCTGTGGGTGCTGACGGAGCCGGATGGCGGTGCAGCAGAGTTGGCGTCCCGAGGGGTGCGCTGCGGGGGTCAATGCGAGTGAATGAAACGGGTGTACGTGGGCGCCAGGCGACGCGTAAGCCGTCCCGCCTAGGAGTGGGGGCGCAGATCAGGTACACTTGCAGGTTGAAGATAAGACCCTGGCGGCATCCACTGTTTTGCTTTGGAGAAGTGTATTGCGTAAGTTGACACAACCGATCGTCTGGTTGAAGGCACACAAGCTGGTGATGATACCGCTGGCTATCGCCGCATATGTCGGCCTATTGATTCTTATCGGCTGGGGCATGCACAAGGCTGGCATAGAACCGTCAACGATCCCGAGCGCGTCAACCAGTGGTACGCCAACGCAGTCCAGTTCCCCCACGACTCACTCGTCGCCCTCGCATACGGCATCGCGCACACCGTCTGCTTCGGCCAGTTCGACGCCATCGCGGACCCCAACCCCGACGCCTACGCAGACGCAAACAACAGCGCCGCCGCCACAGACGGTGACGGTTACCACGACCACAACGATTCCGCCGACAACCGATCCGACGCAACCGACCACTCCACCGACGACGGACCAACCAACCGACTCCCCGACGGATCCGCCAACTGAGCCACCAACCGATCCGGCGACGGATCAGACAACCCAGGTGGCCCAGCCCTCGGCCACTGATTCGGGCGCCTGAGGGACGGCAAAAAGACCAGAAGGGAAATGCGCTGTGAATCTCAGTGACGTTCAAAACCGCGATCAGAAAAGGTTGGGAAACGTCTCGGCCATCGCGCGAGGGGTGAGGGCGTCATATGTATAAGGTGGATTGCATCATCCCGGCGTTTAATGTTGGGCCCTACGTCATGGATGCTGTGGAGAGTATCAGAAGCCAGTCAATCGGCTTTTCAAATATCAGAATCGTTGTTGTCGATGACGGATCGACTGACGACACGCAAGACGTGTGCATGGCAATTCGAAGATTGTTTGGAGAGAGGGGGAACATCGTTTATCTCAGGCAGGATCATCAAGGGGCCGCGGTAGCTCTCAATACGGGTCTGGACTGGGTGAGTTCCCACGGTGGGGCTGACTTCATCTGTTTCCTTGACGCTGACGACATGTATGAGAGAACCTTCATGCAGAATATGTGCGAGTTCCTTGAGTCGAGTGCACTGGACGCGGCGTTTTGCGCCGAAAGGAATTTCGAGCGCGGTTCAAACCTCTACCCGCTGTATTCGCAATTCGTGAAGCGTGGCTCTCGGGTGTACAGCTTGCGTCACGAGGCGTTTCTCGCTCAGACAGTGTGCGCGGGTATGTTCAGAACCGAGTGCCTGACCGGAAAGAGATTTGATCCCGGCCTCCGATATACCTACGAGTTGGTTTTCGCGACAAATCTGTTGCGCGAGTTGGGCCAGGCCGGCTTCGTCAGTACCACGGAGTACCTAAAACGAAAGCGGGTGTCGCGCGACTCGTTAAGTCAGTTAGCGGAAAGCGATCCATTGTTCTGCGAGGAACTGGTCAACTCTTGCAAATCAGTCTATGACGGTGATCTCGCCTCTGGCTTGGGTGGGCCACGATCAGTATCGCCATTTTCGCAAAGCACCGTGGTATACGAACTCGTGCGCCGCCGCCTAGTAGACGTTCTGGCTACGGCCAGTGAGGCAAGCATCGCCAGGGCCGACACCGCGTTGCGGGATATCCTGGCAATCACCAGTGATAGCGTGATAGAGCAGAATTATGTTCCGTATTGGTTGCGACAACACTTCCTCATTTTGAAACACGGCTCGCCCCGACTGGGCGAGTCTGACCCGATCCCTCGTTACTACTACGGAACGTATCCTTCGGTTGAGCTCATCAGTGGGACCGTCTCGGTGATGCAGATCAGTGAAAAGAACGGTCGATTGAGAATACGAGGTTATTACATCAAGCCAAGCTACGATGCCGTTGAACTTGTTGCACAGGTGGGTGAGAGGGTATTTGTTTCGCGCGTGCGAGACAGTTGGACTAATGATCGTAAGTCTTATCTGGGCGAGGAGTATATGCGAGCCAAAGACTTCGATCTAGACATTCAGCTTGGTGGTGACTGCATTGTCCAGTTCTTCTTCCGAATTCGTTCTGGGAAACGCTATGCTGCCAACTTGAGCTATGAAGACACTAGCCGGTTCGCCCAAGATAACAGCTTCTTTGTCGGCGATGAGTATATCGTGAGTAGAAGTGGTTCAGACAGTGCTCTGAGAGCAAGGTCTATTACCGAGGAATCTATCTACGATTACGTCGCGAGTCAAGGCGACGTTGGTGACCCGCAATTATTCCGGGCCTTCGTGGGTAACTTTTTTGAGTTTCGAAAGCGGCGTATCTGGCTGTTCATGGATAGGCGAACCAATATCGACGACAATGCGGAGGCTCTGTTCAGGTATGCAGTTGGGAAGCGCGATGGAATCGAGAAGTTTTATGTCGTGCCGGATGCAAGTTACATGCCCCAGTTCGAGGGCGTGGGGTGGACGGTTGTCTGGAACTCGTTCGAGTTTCGACTGTTGCTGCTGTTTGCAGAGAAATTCATCTCATCTCACACTTTTGAAGTAAGCACGACAGTGTGGGCGAGTGAGTCTGAGAATCAGACTCTTCGAAGGTTTGTGAATCGTTTTTCAAATGTGGACTTTGTCTTTCTTCAGCATGGGATAACCAAGGAGAATGTGTCGAATTGGTTGAATGCCTATCGTCATGACATTTCTCTTCTTGTGACTGCCGCAGAACCCGAAAGGCAAGAATTCCTTCATGACTGCTATGGGTATGGACCCAGTGTCGTTAAGCTCACGGGCTTCCCCCGATATGACAGGCTCACCAGTCAGCCAGAGAAAATGATCTTGTTCATGCCAACATTCTTCAAACCATACACAACGTTCAAGTTTGACTACAGCGATCAGTTCCGGCGAAGTGACTATTTCCGTGCAATGAATGAATTCATCAACGATCAGAGGCTTCTGGAAGCTCTAAAGGCACACGGCTATCGGTTCTGCTTCAAGCTTCATGAGGAGATCATAGTTCAGCGAGCAGATTTTGATATTGCAGAGGGTGTTGAGGTCATCGACAAGGAGGTTACGTTCAACGAGTTGTTTTCGAAGGCCTCGTTGATGATCACGGACTACACCTCGGCGGTTTTCGACTTCGCTTACCTTCGAAAACCAGTGATTTACTACCAGGCAGTTCCGAACATCAAGTATCCGGATGGATACTTTGACTACAGACGAGATGGGTTTGGGGACGTGATCTGTGATCAGGCGGAGATGGTCGACAAGGTGATCGAGTATATGGAATCCGGTTGTGTGATGGAACCTGAGTATGTGCGTCGTGTTGAGGGGTTCTTCAAGTTTGGCGATAGGAAGAACAGTGCGAGGGTGTACGCCGGCATCTCGAAGCTTGATCGGCGTTTTCGTAGGTAGCTCATCGGTATGGTCTTGGGGCTGACGCCGACGCGCGGAGTGCGCCACGTGAGCGACACGGCGCGCCATCTGCTGCGAGATACCCACGAGCGTTTGAAGGTGATCGACCACGCGGCGCCTGGCCGGGCCCAGAAGTTTCTTTCAGCCAAGAGGACCCGCCAGAACCGTTCGAAATCACGATAGGCAGTATTGTTATACAAGAGAATGGAGGCTAATGGTGGGAAAGACGCCTGAACTATGGGCCATACTCGAGTATTCAACCAGGAACATTGGTGATGATATCCAAAGCCTCGCGGCACGACGGTTCTTGCCGCAAATCGACTTCCAAATCAACAGGGATCATATCGGAGAATTTCACTCTCCGAATGGCCAACAGGTTGGGCTAATTGCTAACGGATGGTACATGCATTCACCATACGCATGGCCTCCAACTGATCCGGCTCTCAAGGTACTACCGATATCTATGCACTTGGCCACCGGGAATCCACTAGTTGAGCAGGCATTCGAATCTGCCGAGTCACTCCGTTACCTACGGCGTTGCGGCCCGATCGGCGCTCGCGATCTGCACACTCTGCGATGGCTCGAGAGACATGACGTTGACGCATACATGTCAGGCTGTCTCACGCTCACCTTGCAAAGAGATCAAAGAATCCCTCGAGCAGATCATGTCCTGGCGGTCGATTTGTCGGCCGCGATGGTCGAGCAAATGAGGGCCCGCACTCAGCGTCCAATTGTTGCTGTGAGTCCGGCCGCCCGTATTGCACTACTCTCTCACAATGAACGCCTCCGTCTTGCCGAGTTTTTGCTATTTCTGATGCAGTCCTCGCATTCCGTGGTGTCGACGCGGTTACATACAGCGTTGCCATGCTTGGCATTCGATACTCCCTGCCTGCTAATCAACAACGACCTCATGTCTGATGGTCGTTTTGACGGGCTGTCCGAACTGTTGCAAACTGCCTCAGTACAGGAATTTTCGGCAAACGGTTCGGATTTGTTCAACATTGACTCTCCTCCCTCCTCTCCGGGGCAGAATTTCGACACGTTTGCGTTGATGCGCCAACGACTGGAGGAAACGACCCGCAGCTTCACTGGCTACGATGCCTCAGAGCATGGCCTAGCGCTGCTCACGCTGGATCCGGCAGAATGGATGAAAGATCCAGTGTTCTTATCTATGATAGGCAAAGTCCTAATTGAGTCATGCGGAATGGTAGAGCGTTACAACAAGGTGGTTGCACGTTCCAAAGAACAGCGCGACGCTCTAGAGTCCGAGCTTCAACATGCTATTCACACGGTTCAAGTGGACAGGCAGGCCGCTCTAGAATATGAAAACACAATCACCGAGTTAAGGACTACGGTGGAACGTTCCAAAGAGCAACGCGACGCTCTAGAGTCGGAGCTTCAACATGCTATTCACACGGTTCAAGTGGACAGGCAGGCCGCTCTAGAATATGAAAACACAATCACCGCGTTGACTTCGGAGCTTCAGACCATGCGCAACTCCCGCAGCTACACAATTGGGAGGGTGTTTACGTCTCCTTGGCGTATGGCCAGGTCCATCACTCACCTCGCTCGATACCACCTGAGGAGACTGCGCGGAAGGCCGCGGTAACAGCGGTAACAAACCCCTACCGATTCAGTACACATCTCTAGGTGACCCGGGGGACTAGGCGCCAGGGCATGATCCGCACGTTAGGATTGCGTTCGCTGTGAGTCAGACTTCAATCTCGTGGCGGCGATGTCGGGGTCACCGAAGTTATCCTTCAAATAGTCCAGCGTGGTCTGTGGCACCAACTTGGCGATTGACTCGAAGTCTTGATTCTCCAGATGCTTCCGGACTCGGCTAGCTGAAATGACCTGATCTCCTTGTTCCTTGCGTTGTATAATCTCCACATCGATGCCAAACCGGGGGAGGATCTTTGCCATCGCCTGGTTGTACTGGGAGGTAACGCGATCGAGGGGCTCTTCACCCACGATGCGGCGAGTAATTCCCAACGCGGGAGCAATACGCTTCCCAAACAATTCGACGTCCAGTGAAGGGTCAATCAGATCTTCTTGCATCTGACCCTTCATGAAGTACTCCGGAAACGTCAGTGCCGAGATAATGAAGTTGCCACTCGGAAGCACTCGGACATTGTTCAGATGAGCCGTGCCCTTTCTAACCAAATCAAGACGTTCTTTGTATGGGAATACGCTGCGATCCTCTTCCACAACAAAAACATAGAGCAAGTCGCATTGGCTGGCGGCGGTCTCAATTAGGAATTGATGACCGAGCGTGAAAGGATTGCAGTTCACGACGATTGAACCGACCACGCCTCTCACAGTCTCACGCATTTCCTCCAGCCCATGCAAATAGGCTCGAAATTCTTTCGAGTTAACAATCGGATCAAAATACTCTCTGCAGGGCTCAATTGGATACTCAATACAGTACAACCGATGGAAGGGCCGTCGATTCGTCACGTCAGACTCATCGGACAACTGAGACAAACGACTATCGATGCGACGAGCCAGAAGATCGGTACCAACAAAACTCAAGTGATGCATATCTACGAAGAGTTCGTCACCATCAAGATTCGCCTCGAAGTCTCCCCTGGCTCTATAAACGGGAATGTCGTTCTCCTCAGCCAGACGATTCAATTGCTCTGAGAAATTGCCTTCTCTAATAGAGACGATCACACTATCGGAATCTTCAAATTCAGCGTCGCGGAGACGGCTTGCGATCTCGCTAGGCACGGCAGCTGACATGGAAAAATTCTCCACACCGATGTTCTCGCCCCGCTCGTTTAGGAGGAACTGGAGGCGGGAGGCGACGGAATACTCATCAGGAACGGCCCTCCCAAAGGTCACCGAATCGCCAAAAATCTTGATCTTCGCACGAGGATGGTCTGGTACTCCGGCGGTCATTCGCATCCCATCTACCACGTTCTCCAATTCTGATCGAATATCCACATGTTTGACATAATCGCGGTACGGAGTGGGAGCTGAAAGTCCGGTCCGAATTTTCGTTAGCCAGTCTTCCTTGCTGAATAGCGGGCTCCAGCAGGATTGATCGAAGACTTCATCAACATTGTCCAGGAAATCCTGCCACGAGAATATCTTCCGACTCACAAGGAGCTGTTCGTAAGGGGACTTCCTCTTCAAACGCTCAACAGCTGGTGTCTCGACCAATAGGACGCGACAGCCTTTCTGCCTAATTCGGTGCAACTGCTCCACTATGTCAGATCGTCGAACTTCAAGCGCGTATACAGCGCCAACGATTCGCGACACGGGAAGGACAGTTGTGTTCTCCATTTGCTGAGTTCGGAACTTCACATCGTCGACCATGTCATCATCAATGACAACAATTGCATCTAGGTCGGGGTGGTTGGAGATCTCATCAAGGGAGCATGTGGGAAGCCCAGCCAAACTCGTCAGTGTGTTCGTAATGAGCCAGGATACGTGAATTCTTGGATCAGCCGCCAATTCCTGAATCACCATTGTGTCGAAAAGATCTCGTGTTCTCTGGTCTTTTCCAGGTGAGTAGACACCAACATTCTGACACCCATGCTCGCGAAGATATCCGCCTAAACCTCTCCAACCACGACCCCGCAGATCGGCATATTCCGTGATGGTTCGTTCACGTGGCGCGGAAGGTTGCTTGATGAAGACACCGTGGAGATTGCCGCCTCTTCCCAACTGGACGACATGGTCACAGTCCTTGCTTTCTAGGAAGATCTTTACAGCCTTGTTTCGCAGTTCCTGGCGTTGCTTGAGATCCCTAGGTCGAAAAGGTTCGGTTACGGATATTCGTTTGTACCTGGCGTTGAGGGTTTCCAAACCCTCAACGCGGGAACCGGCACTGAAGAAGTCCTTTCGATTGAGAACTCCGACGAGAACTTTGCCAGCATTCACATACAAATAGTCGCTGGAGGACTCTCCAAACAGCTCACACGCTCGGGCAGCACTCAACTCACTAATCTGAATGGTAGCTAGTTGGCTAAGAGCAACAAACGTAATCATTAATTCCTCCTGAAGAGCACACAGGGCCGTACACAGCAAGTATCCAGCCGGGTGGCAGGATACTTGCTGCCAGTGGTAGTTGTGTCGGGCACTGCGGGTGACAATGCCAAAGCTATCATACCTGAATTTCGGTGTTGCGGCCCTATTTCGACTAGCGTTGAAGAGAATGTGCCGGCAACGGTATCGCCGACTTTTCGAAATTGGACACTCCAATCGTGAAGTGTTCACAATTCAGCGTCGAAACTGTTTGGAAAGCCCAAGGATCGTTAACCGAGTGGTCTTCCTGAAAAGGCTGCCGGCTGGCGGTTCGCGCTTTAGGCGACTGCGAGACGACCATGGGTGAGGAGACTGTCGAATTCGAGAAGGAAATCGTTCCTTTGCTGAGCTGTGGTTTCGGACGTGAGGCGACTTCGGAGGTGGGTTAACACGTCCGTGTTGTCGGGGAGGTAGGTGAACTGGGTCGGTGACATGTGTTGAGATGCCTCGGTGTCCAGAGGACGAAACGCGTGGACTGTGGTTCGTGACCAGAATACGCCGGTCTTGATGACGCGCGCTGGGTTCCCGCCAGCGACCGCATTGGATGGCAGGGTTTTGGTGATCATGGCACCTGCGGCCAGTATGGATCCGGATCCTATGGTCACGCCTTTGAGAACGTTCACCTCTTGTCCGAGCCACACGTGGTCGCCGATGATTACAGGCTTGGTTGGGTTGATACGCTGTCCGGACTCGCAGTCAAAAATCAGATGAGGGTCAGCGGTGCGGATGACGACGCTCTGGGAGAACATTGCGTCATCGCCGATGAAGACGTAGCTTCTCTCTGAAATGCTGATCACGGAGCTGGCGCCATTGAAGGAGTGATCCTGCCCGATGTGGAAAGTACCAGAGTGCCAGATGTTGACGCATGCCCGAAATGTTCGTTTTGACTGACATATATGTATGACCGAGCCATCTCCGTAGAATCGCAGTCGCGCACCGTCTAGATGCACAGGTCCGTGCAAATGCAAAATGTTGTCTACGCCGTGGAATTCGACGACAGTGTTCTTGAGGGTCGTGTCCCCATCGACCAGCACTGTGTTGTCTCGAACGTGCTTGAGCGACTCTATCGTTCGAAATTCTTGTCCTGCCATGCCTCACTCCGTTGCTGGAAGCTCAATCTCCCTGTTTGCGAAAGACCACTCGGGTAACAGACCGCGTTTCAGCGTTCCGCACCAAGATAGATGCTAATGCACGACTGACTCCCAGGGAAATGGGCGGACTGTCCGATATCCCGCCAGAGGTCAACCCGCATGCTGTCAGTGACAACGCCATCTGAGCGACACCGTCAAGCCGGGCGTTTGTGATCTATCTGGATGCGGTTGTGGTCAAATCCCCATCAAACGGCACGACTTGGCGAAGGCGTCGGCTCATTCCCACCTGGGGTAGGTTGTGCGGGTGGTCTCAATTCACCGGCCAAGCGAAGCGCTATCTCGGCCTGGAGCGCTTGGGCCATGTCGAGACGCTGTGATTCCGATGGTGGCGGAGCTGGGTTGGCGACTGATGGGGCCGTGAGGAGCGACGGTGGTGGAGGTGATGGAGGTGGTGGAGGTGGTGGAGGCGGTGGAGGCGGTGGAGGCGTCGGATTGAATGGGTCTTTGATCGGTGCAGGCTTGGGCTCTTGCGTGATCGGATTGGTTTTTGGCTGTGGAACTTCCTGTTTCGGGGCCGACGGGGCGACTGGCACTGGTGGGGCGGCTGGTTTTGCTGGGGTGGCTGGTTTTGGTGGGGTGGCTGGTCTTGGGGTTGCGGCTGGTTTTGCTGGGGTGGCTGGTCTTGGGGTTGCGGCTGGTTTCGTTGGGGCGGCTGGTCTTGGGGTTGCGGCTGGTCTTGCTGGGGCGGCTGGCTTTGGTGCGGCGTCTGGCTTTGATGCAGCGTAGGCCGCCCTTCTGCTGGCCTCGTAGGCCTTGACAACCTCTGCCGTGGGTCCGTCCATCTCCACCAGGCCTTCGTTGATCCAAATTGTGCGCGAGCAGGTTCCACGTATGGAGCCCATTGAATGCGACACCAGGAACACCGTACCGGCCGCCTCGCGGATTTCGCGGATGCGCGCCTCGCTCTTTAGGCGGAAATTCTGGTCTCCGACGGCGAGTGCCTCATCCACAATCAGGATCTCATGGTTTCGCGCCGCCGCAATCGAAAAGCGAAGGCGGGCGCCCATGCCCGACGAGTAGGTGCGCATCGGCAAGTCGATGAACTCGCCGAGTTCCGAGAATTCGACAATCTTTGGGAACTCCTCGTTGGTTTGCTCCCGCGTTAAGCCGTTGGCGAGGCAGCCGAGGATCACGTTCCAGGCGCCACTCAACTGTGGCATTAACGCAGCTCCGACGCCGAGCAAGCTTGGCTGGGATGCGGCATACACCGTGCCGGAGGTCGGCGAAAGAAAACCGGCCAATGCACGCATCAACGTGCTCTTCCCGGAACCATTCACGCCAATGATGCCGATGGATTCGGACTTGTGAGCGACAAATGAGACTCCGCGCAAAGCATGAACAGTGTGTATGCCTTTGCGCCCTACCTGAGTCTGCAAGATTCCGCCACCATCATCGCCCACTCTGCTGCCGGCGGCATACACTTTGTAGTCAATATGAAGATCATCGACGATGACGACAGGTTCATTCTCGGCCATATCGCTCCTCGGCAAACCAGAAGAAGATCAGACCAACTGCGGCGATTGCGAATGACCAAATCGCGAAGTACTCCCAGTAATAATCAGGATATGGCACTCCCATCAAGATTCCCCGGGAGATTCGAATCATCACGTAAAGAGGATGAAAGTCATAGAGTCGCATGACCAACGGATGAGCACTGAAGATAGTGTCAACACTGAAAAGAACGCCCGAGGAGAAATAAAGGATGCGAGAAATCACCGGCACAAGTTGCCCGAAATCACGCACATGGACTGTGATGCGCGCGGCAATCAGTGAAATTCCGGTACAGAACACGGAGAATAGCGCAATCAACGGAAACATCATGAACCAGGTGCGGTTGGCGTCATGCCCTAGCGCACTCAAAATGATCGGAAGTAATGCCACTGGCGGGATAAAAGCCAAGAAGTTTTGAAACAAGAAAGAGAGGACCAGCGTCAACCGCGGGAAGGCCAGTGATTGGATGAGCGCGCGAGACCCGACTATGCAGCCTGCGCCGTCGGCAAATGATGTTTGGAAGAAGCGGAACATGATGGTGCCCACGAGGACATATGAAACAAAGTCGGGAGGCCTCGAGGAGCCTTGGACCACACCAAAGATGAAACCGTAGATTGCGGCGTCGAGAAGCGGTCGGATTACATACCAGACAAGGCCCAGACGGTTTTCCGCCACCATTGCACGCAGACGATAGGCGGCCATCGTGGCAATGAAGTCGCTGCGCCGCACGGTGTCTATCAGGTACCGGCCCAGCGGTGGTCTCGTGCCCATGCGAGCCAGCCCGTATGCGGCGGCAAGTTCAGGAAGACTCAGCTGCGCCGCTTCGGCGTCAGAGGCTGGCTTCGGAACTGTGGTTCGTTTCATTGGTATCTATGCTATCAAGACGTGTTGGGGCCATCTTGGCTGTCATCCTGCCAGCCTGGGCGGTATGGGCGAAGACATCTGTCCAAGACTCGTATCCGGCAAGATCGTCAGTTGCATGTCCATATGAGTTGGCGAGGTCCCGCCAACGGTGATGGAGCCGAACATAAAGCACCAAGGTTTCACGGATTTGCCGCAGGAAAACTGGACGCGAACGCCGATACCAACAAACACCCGAACCGCTTGGCAACATAACTAAGCACGAATCCAGACTTGCCAGTTTGGCCCACTGGTCGTTCCAGCCAATGCTCAGCGGGCTAACCACCCCGTTCGGCGCCGAGGCGACATGAGTCGGGCGCAAATTCGTGAAACCCAATAGCAAAAGCCAGGCCTTGTTTCGCACAGACTGCGGCAGTGGAAGGCGCGGACGGCGCTGAACATTCACCGGCGGGAAACTGTCGACTGCCGGCCTAATGTCGGCGTCGTCATAGCCTGCTTGCCGGGTTCGAATATCGTCAAGACGGCTGGCCAGCGTGCTCCTGATAAACTCGGGCCCAAGCAACACATCCGCCACAGCCTGGTTGCGCAATTCGACCACCGAATACTGCTGGCTCAGCAAATGCTTCACAGTGCTGGTCAGCGTTTCACGAGTCGCAGTGGGGGTGGCGTCCGCCGGGTGAAGCAATGCGGCGATCAGGCGGTTTCTCGCGTGATAATAGGCCTGCCAGTCCAGGGCATCCAGCTTTGCTGTCCACGGCACATGCCAGATCGCCACGCCCGGCAATGTGACTGTCGGAAAGCCATGTTCTTTTGCGCGAAGGCCGTATTCGGCATCGTCCCATTTGATAAAGAGTGGCAAAGAAAAGCCCACTTCACGAAGGACGCTGACGGGTATCAATTCCATCCACCAGCCGTTGTAATCAACATTAAGCCGCCTGTGCAAGGCAGGGCTGGCGCGAAGTGGGACACGAGAAAACAGGTGAGCATTTTCTTCGGGCAAAGCCGAGTGCCAGAAAAATCGCGTACGGTCAATCACTTCGCCCCAGGAATGCAGCCTGGTGGGCTCAAGCAAAGACATGAAATGACTGCCAATCAGGGTGGGTTCTTTGCAGTGGTCGGCGAATTCGATCATTCGCAGTATGGCCTCAGCATCGAGTTGCACGTCGTCGTCCAAGATTATGTGATAATCACTGAGGCCCTCGTCGACGGTGGCCATCATGCCGCGGGTTGCGCCACCGGACCCACCTAGGTTTTGTTCACGGATGATCGACGCCAGCTTGGCGCCACAGTCAGCCTTGAGCTTGGGGAAATCTGGAAGGTCGTCGAGGTGCTGATCGCCATGGTCGATGACTTGAATTCGGTTGATTCGCCGGCTGACCGCTTCGTCGGCCATGACCTGACGCAAAACTTCGAGAACGTCAGCCGGCCGATTGAGTGTGGTGATGCCAATGCTCGCCGTGCCCTCAGCCGCCGCGGATTGGACCTGCCACGCGGCCTCCTCGACGATAACTGGAGTGTCGTGTGCCGCCACATCGAACCAGACCATTCCACCATCAAAAAAGCCGGCTAGGGGCACGTCGAAAGTATTGTGTTGGTCGTCGCCGCTGAAGGCCCACTCGGTGGTCTGGAGAGCGGCGCCTGCCGCGTCGGATTGGTACAGCCTCAAAGCGCCGTCACCGGAAACTGTGATGGCCAAACGCACTGTCTCGCAGACCGTCCACGCCGACCAAAAACTGGCTGGAAAAGCATTGAAATAGGTACCAAACGACACCTCGTGACCGGGCTTGAGGCGATAGGACCGGCGGGAAATCACACCAGACGAATCCGCTTGTGAAGCCACTAATCGCGACTCGTGTGTCTTTAGTGGACCCTCTACATAAAGGCATAGGTCATCGCGCGGTGACTGGAAGGGCAAGACGACGCGAACGACGTTTCGCCACGGTAGGGGACACACCCGACTCTTCACACCCTCCCGGACAAGCACAAAGCGATGGTCGTATAACGCAACAACTATACTATGAAACCATGTCCGACGAAATGGCTGCACCACCCGACGCGAACTCGGCCCCCCGTCCACGCCGCGTCTTGGACGAAACGATCATAAATACGGGTCAAATGCCGGCCATCACAGTACCTGCACCGTCGGACATCGTCGCACCTGTACAGAACCCAGTTGGCGGCGTTTTCGATTCTGTTTTCGTCCCGTCGTCTGGGCGGCCCGTACCAGTTCAGTCGCCCGACGACTGGCCGACTCAGCAGCTTTTCATACCGGATAGTGTGATTCCACCACCAGTTGGGCCGGTGATCGCCGCTCCGGTGGAACCAGTGGTTGCCCATCCAGTCGAACCGGTGATTGCTGCACCGGCTGAGCCGGTGGTCGCTGCACTAGTCGAACCGGTCGTTGCCCCTCCAGTCGAACCGGTGATTGCTGCACCAACTGAGCCGGCGGTCGCTGCACCGGTTGAGCCCGCCCCCATGGCGCCCGTCGACCCCGTGCCGACGCCCGTCGACACCACCCCGTGGCCCGCCGAGCCTGGCTACAGCTTCTTCGACGACGAACCCGACGAGCCTGACGAGCAGACGTCTCGGATCGGGGCGACGATATCAGCCGAACGGGACGAGCCCCCGACTCTCGCCCGCAGCATTGTTGCATTCGTTTTTGTCGGCTTGCTTGCTGCCAGCCTAGCGGTGCTCGTCCTCGTCTTGGTTCGAATGAACGTGTTGTCAACCGGACTGCTGGTCACCGCCGCCACACTGGATGGCATGTTAGGGGCGGCTCTCGCGGGCCTGCTGCTAAGCTCCCGGATCGCCGCGCGGCAAACGCGATACGTCGTCGGCATCATGATCTCGTTACTGCTCATCCTCGTCAACTCAACCGTGGCGTACGTTGGCAACGGCTACAACCGGATGATCCAGAATATCCAGCCTCCCGTAGAGGACACCGTCGTCTACGACGTAATCGGACTAATGTCGGGGCCGTCGTCAGTTGCCGGCCTTGCCAACACCGAGATGGGTTTCGATGGCACGGATCACAACCAGGATGCGGTTCGGCAGGGCGTCAATGACCTGGTAAGTGGTGTAACTTTCGTGGTCGCGGACGATTGGTCAACGGCCGTCAACAACCTGCTGACCGGCGAATACACCAGTGTGGTCATTCAAGATGGCTACTGGCAGATTTTCTCCGACGCTGACGCCACGGATTTCGCGAAAGTCCAAGTGTTGTGGACTTTCGAGGTGCCAGGCGCATCAACCATGCCAGGCGGCACCTTCACCCCGCGGCCGCCGGCCAGCGTGGACCAGCCGTTTATCGTCTACATAAGTGGCATCGACACTGCCGGCCCGATCGCCAGTCGATCCCGCAGCGACGTGAACCAACTGATGGTCGTCAACCCACAGACGGGCAACGTGCTGCTGGTCAACACGCCGCGCGACTTCTATGTCACGCTGGCCGACATGCCGAACTGTGACCTGCCTGACAAGCTCACCCACGCGGGCGTCTACGGCATCAACGTGTCTGTCGACACACTGAACGCTCTGTACGGCATCGACATCAACTACTATGTGCGGCTGAACTTCTCGTCGCTGGTGACCGTGGTGGACGCGCTCGGCGGCATCGATGTCGACTCTCAGTGGGCGTTTACAGCTTCGCAAGGGGCATGCCAGGATCTGGACTCGTGCCCCAGTTTCACCGTCGGCATGAACCATTTGGACGGCGTGCACGCTCTGGCATTCGCTCGGGAACGGCACAACGTGCCCGGCGGCGACCGTGGGCGCGGGGCCGACCAGCAGGCCGTCATCACCGCCATTTTGAAGAAAGCCACCCAGCCCAGCTCGCTGATGAACTACGCCGGCATCGTCTCGGCGATCTCCGGATCAATCCAGACATCCATGACGCCCGATCAGATTTCCGCGCAAGTCAAACGGCAAATCTCAACCGGCACCAACTGGACTGTGAAATCCATGAGCGTCACAGGCGCGGATATGTCCAACTACACATGCAGCTATCCGCATCAGAAACTGTATGTCATGAATCCCGACCAGAAGTCTTTGGCGGCGGCCAAGGACGCCATTCGGGCGGTTCTTAACGGCGACTAGACTTGGCCAAGTGCGAGTTCTCCTAACCGGCGGGGCCGGGTTCATCGGCAGTCACGTGGCCGTCGAGTTGATTGCGGCTGGGCATCAGGCGGTGATTGTTGACGATCTGTCGAACTCGAAGGAATCCGTCATCGGGCGCATCGGGCAGGTTTCGGGTGTCACGCCGTCCTTCTACAAGATGGACGTACGCGACCAGGCAGGCCTGACGGCGGTTTTCGAGGAACACCGGCCGGACGCGGTGATCCACCTGGCAGGGCTCAAAGCCGTCGGCGAGTCGGTGGCTCAGCCCCTGCGCTATTGGGACGTCAACCTCAACACGACG
>Ga0123357_10004382_pt1 | contig 16551 bp, 18 predicted proteins | sample TergutEmb28metaG_FD_89873 | JGI IMG/M metagenome (GOLD analysis project Ga0123357, IMG submission 89873) | Embiratermes neotenicus P4 segment gut microbial communities from Petit-Saut dam, French Guiana - Emb289 P4 | ecosystem: Host-associated > Arthropoda: Insects > Digestive system > Gut ... | reverse complement strand
TCTTACGCTTGTTTTGATACATCTTGTCTGCATTCCGATAACCGGAACTTCGGTAAATCCGGCAAGAAGCTTCGGCCCTGCATTGTTTGCCGGCGGAAGAGCTTTGGCGCAGGTTTGGATGTTCATAGTAGCTCCCGTAATCGGAGCGGCGGTAGGCGCATATCTCTGGAAAGCCGTAAGCTGCGAAAACTGCGCTGAAGAGAAGAAATAACAAAATTAAAAATTTTAAAGCCCGCGGTTTCTTATAAATCGCGGGCTTTTTCTATTTTGCCGTCATTGCGAGGGCGGCAGTCCGAGGAATAACGAGGACAAGTCTGCCGCGGGCGTGAGATGTGAGCGCCCTATCCTTAATTTCCGACGTGGCAATCCAGCAAGCTAACGAAAACTACAACCCTGATATCTAGATTGCTTCTTCGCAACATTCGTTGCTCATCGCAATGACATCAGTTGAAAGTTTCTGCAAAAGAAAGTTCGACATATTGACTTTTTTAGATATGAAACGTATAATACAACACATCGAATATTTTAGATATGAGGTGCCGTATGAAAAATAAATACTCGGAAAACGCCAAAGTTTTCAAAGCTTTTTGCGATGAAACGCGGCTTATGGTTTTGGAGCTTTTGCAAAGCGGAGAGAAATGCGCCTGCGTGCTTTTGGAAAAGGTCAATGTCGGGCAGTCAACGCTGTCCCATCATATGAAAATACTCATTGACAGCGGTATTGTCGAGGGGCGCAAAGAGGGCAAATGGACGTACTACTCCGTCAGTAAAGCCGGCACTGAAAATGCCGCCCGGATTTTGGAACGGCTGACAAGCATCATAAATGAAAGTAAAGAGAGGTGCTGCAAGTGAGCGATGGACTGGCGGGTAAGTCCGGATTATCATTTTTAGACCGGTTTTTAACCCTGTGGATTTTTGCGGCGATGGGCGCCGGAATCCTACTAGGTTACATAGTTCCGGGCCTGTCAAACTCGTTGGAAAGAATGAGTTCCGGAACAATATCATGGCCTATCGCCGCAGGTTTGATAGTGATTATGTACCCGCCGCTTTGTAAAATCAGGTATGAGGAAATCGGCAAAGTTACGAAGAACAAAAAAGTACTCGGATTTTCCCTGATTCAAAACTGGCTCATCGGCCCGGTCCTGATGTTTGTACTTGCCGTACTGTTGCTGCCGGATATGCCGGGCTACGCTGTCGGTCTTATAATTATAGGGCTGGCTCGCTGCATCGCGATGGTGATAGTTTGGAATGCGCTGGCAAAATGCGATAATGAAAACGCGGCCGCGTTGGTTGCCCTCAATTCCGTTTTTCAAATTCTTTTCTATTCGGTCTATATTTACCTGTTCGTAACCGTATTCCCGAAATGGCTCGGTCTGTCCTGGGGCGGCCTGACAGTCAGCGTGTCCATGTGGAGCGTGGCGAAAAGCGTGTTGATTTATCTCGGCATTCCGTTTGCGGCCGGGTTTTTAACCCGTTTCATCCTAATAAAGTTGAAAGCAAAAGAATGGTATGAGAGAGCGTTTATCCCAAAAATCTCGCCCGTTGCGCTGATAGCTCTGCTTTACACGATCATAGTGATGTTCACCCTCAAAGGACAATACATTGTCAAATTACCGCTGGATGTCGTCAGGATCGCTATTCCTCTGTTGATATATTTCGCCGTCATGTTCCTTGTCAGCTTCTATATGTCATGCAAGCAAAAATTCAGCTATGAGCAGACGGTTACTCTTTCGTTTACGGCCGCCAGCAACAATTTTGAGCTTGCTATTGCCGTCGCAGTCGCCGTGTTCGGCATTGCGTCCGATCAGGCGTTTGCTGCGGTCATCGGTCCGTTGATTGAAGTTCCGGTGATGATAGGTTTTGTCAATCTGGCGTTGCGGTTTAAGAAAAAATACTTTAAGGAGGTTATCGCTTATGAGTAAAAATTGGTATCCCATTATCAACGAAAAAACGTGTAGCGAATGTGGAAAGTGCATCAATTTCTGCAAGTACGTGGTATACGACAAAAGTAAAGGCAATAAGCCCGTTGTTATTAATCCTGCGGACTGTGTAGACCATTGCCACGGGTGCGGCGGACTCTGTCCTACAGGGGCAATCACCTATAAGAATGAAGATACCGGTTGGACGCCGCCAAATGCAAAGGTGGGTCAAGGTGATGAGTAATTCGTGCGGCTGCGGTTGTTCCTGTTGTGAAGAGTCTGCGCAAAACGTAAAAATCTGTACGTCAGCGATTTCAGCAAAAGACATTTGGGGCGCGATTAAAGTCCGTTTAGGCATCCGCAGGATGAATTATAAGATAGAACCCGGTTTATATGCAATCGGCAAACCTGAAAACGATTCTCCGGTATTCGTCAGCGCGAATTATAAACTGACATTTGACGCGCTCCGTAAAAATCTTCCTGGATTGGACTGTTGGATTTTGATTCTTGACACAAACGGCATAAACGTCTGGTGCGCCGCCGGAAAAGGAACTTTCGGAACCGAAGAAATTATAGAACGCATTGACCAAACTGGTCTTTCAGAAATAGTAACGCACAGGAGATTGATTTTGCCGCAGCTCGGGGCGTCCGGAGTAATTGCCCATGAAGTAAAGCGGGAAACAGGCTTTGACGTAATTTACGGCCCGGTGCGCTCAAGGGACATCAAGGCGTTTATTTCATCAGGCTATAAGGCGACACAAGAAATGCGGACTGTAAACTTCATGTTTTGGGACAGACTTGCGTTAACGCCCGTTGAACTGGTTGAAGCATTAAAAAAATCCCTGCTTGTTTTCGGGGTATTGTTCCTGCTCAATCTGATAGCCAAAAGGCCGTTCGGGGTATATGATTTTACGATTTATATCGGAGCGGTTCTGGCAGGAACCGTCATAACGCCCGGGCTGCTTCCTCTGATTCCGGGCAGGGCGTTTTCATGGAAAGGCTGGCTGACGGGTTTGTGCTGGACAGCGTTTGCCGTCTGGCTGTTCGGATGGTTTGCTTCGGGCTATCGGCTTCTTGCGGCAGGATATATTTTGCTGCTTCCTTCATTGTCGGCTTACATTGCAATGAATTTTACCGGCTGTTCCACTTATACGTCGCCGTCCGGCGTACTTAAGGAAATGAAAATAGCGCTGCCGTTTATTATCGGCTCCGCTGTTATCGGCTCTATTTTAGTTTTACTGCAAGCTTTGCTTGTCGGGAGGCCGTTATGAAACATAAATATTTAAAAGATACCGCGACGCTTGAGTTAAATCCAGAAAAATGTATCGGCTGCGGGCGGTGCGAAGAAGTCTGTCCGCACAGAGTATTTGCCGTTGCGGAAAATAAGGCTCGTATTACCGATAAAAATTCGTGTATGGAGTGCGGCGCGTGCATGATGAATTGTCCGGTTGACGCGATTGAAGTAAACGCCGGGGTGGGCTGCGCGGCTGCGATTATCAAAAGCTGGTTCACCGGGGAAGAGCCGAGCTGCGATTGTTCCGACGGAGATTGTTGTTAGGCTGTGATATGGGGTGAAAACATGAGCAAAGTAAATGAAGTATTGGATTTATTTAACAAAGGATTCAGCTGTTCGCAGGCAATTTTATCAGTATACTGCCGGCAATTCGGCTTAGATAAAGAAATAGCCCTGAAGTTGTCTTGCGGGTTGGGAGCCGGAATGGGAAGGCTTGGGGAAACCTGCGGAGCTGTTACGGCGGCTTATCTGCTGATAGGTTTAAAATACGGCAAGTATTTAGAGCATGACGACGACGCAAAAGAAAAAACATACAGATTGGTTCAGGAATTCGAACGCATATTTGTAGAACGCAATAAAACGACCGGCTGCCGCGGATTATTGGGCGTTGATCTGATACGCGGCGACAAACAAACAGCCTCCATACGTGTCAAGCAGGTCTGCCCCAAAGCCGTAAAAGACGCTGCTGAAATTATAGAATCGATATTGGAATCGGAATAAAAATATCATGATTAAAATCGCGTTTATCTGCGTCCATAATTCATGCCGTTCGCAAATCGCGGAAGCTCTATGCCGGAAATTTGCAGGCGATATATTTGAATGTTATTCGGCCGGAACGGAAACAAAGCCGCAAATAAATCAGGACGCCGTAAGATTGGTGAAGCGGCTTTACGGCATCGACATGGAAAAGACCCAGTATTCAAAACTTTTGTCCGATATACCGCTGCAGATGGATATTGTCATAACAATGGGCTGCAATGTGGAATGCCCCGTGCTGCCGTGCAAACGCCGCGAGGAGTGGGGGTTAGACGACCCGACGGGAAAGAGCGACGAGGAATTTATAAAAATCATTAAGTCGATACAACAAAAGATACGGGAATTGAAAAATAAGGCGTCGGACAAACATATATAACCGCGAAATCTCTCTGATTTCAGCGATTTACAACCGTTTTTCATGACTTTACATAGCCGGTATATTATATTACAATCACGGCCGTAATTATGTTGTCCGACAACTGACAAAATCATTTATAGGAGGCGGAACTAATGAATGCCAAGAAGAAAATATCGGATTATTTGTCGGAAAGATGGGTTATGTCGCTTGCCACTGTTGACGAAAAAGGAGCTCCCTGTTTAGCTACGGTTGACTACCAATGGGACGGAAACGCCATCATGTTTGCGGCGGACAGCGTCTCGCAAAAGGTAGCCAACATTTTACGCAACCCTCATGCGGCCGTGGCTGTCAACGAGTTGGACAAGTCTTTTTTTCAGATAAAAGGAGTTCAGATGCAGGGTATGGCGGTTGAGGTTACGGATCCGGCCGCGATCGGCGCGCATATGCAGAAATTTATGAGCAAGCGCCCCGAGTTGGCGAAAATGCCGCCAAATCCGAATATGGCAATGAAAGTGTTCCGCATTACTCCGAAACATGCAAAATTTATCGATAACACCGAACATCCGGGAACGTACGAGATTGCCGAATATTAAAAATAATACCGAACAAAACAAATGCCCGCCGCTGCCGGCAGCCGTACCGGCTCCCGCGGGCATTTTAGGTTTATTTTAACAATTCGCGCATAAGAATATAGACGCTCGCCATGGCGGAACCCGCGCTTTAAAAAATTTTAGTGAAAAAATCATTAATAATAGTTATAATTATTTCACAATGATAAAAAAATTCTCCGCATGTCTTAGTGCAATAATTTTTTTATATACCGGCGCTTTCGCGGACAATAATGCGGGGACGACGGTTTTTAATTTCTTAAAGCTTCCGGCAACGGCCTCCCAGGCCGCTCTCGCGGGAATGGTTTCTTACGAAAGCGCTTCCGCCCCGATGAATCCCTCTATGATAGCTTTTCAGGACAAACCGCTGCTTTCCGCGTCGTACGCCATGCATTTTCAGAATACGTCTTTTAACTCCGCAAACTTTACGATTCCGGCGGGCAGATGGGGATTTAACGTTTCCTACGGCGGCATGAACTACGGAGACATCGAAGGCGCCGAGGAAACACCTACGGGCTATATCAAAACAGGCACGTTCAGCGCGGACGACGCGTATGCGGGGTTCAGCGTGGGAACGGAGCTCGCCGAAGACATAACGGTCGGCGCCGGAGTAAAATACGTATGGCAGACTATTGACGGCAGCAAAATAGACGGAATTGCGTTTTCTTTTGCCGGAACTTACGTTTCGAATTATAACTGGTATATCTCGGGCGGCGTGGAAAATGCGGGTCCGGATGTAGAAGGCTACGCGCTTCCTTCGAGCGGCTTTATCAGCTTTATCGATACGTATAAGGACGACACAATACCCGGCGAATTCACGTTCGGCGCCGAAGCCAGAGCTTTTTTTGACCAGACTTACTGGCTGAAAGCTTCATGCGAGTACAACTTTAAGAGCATGTTTTTTGCGCGCGCGGGATACAGCCTGCCGCTCACTAATTCCAACGATTCGCTCGGCGACTGGTACGAAAAGAATCTTTCTCTGGGTTTCGGTTTTAGTTACGATTTTTTCAAAATAGATTACGCTTGGCTGCCGTTCGGAGATCTCGGCGCTACAAGCATGTTGTCGCTGCAGCTGACTTTTTAAAGGCATAATATGAAAAGAAAAATTTTATCGCTTATTCTTGTCGTTTTTATCGCGCTTTCGGGCGCTTCCGGCAGTTTTGCTTCCGTGAGACCGCTCAACATGAGCAACAGGAGTAAAATAAGCGGCCGTCTTTTAAATCAGGAAAAAGCCGGCGCCGCTCTTCCCAAGATTATGCCGCCGCAGGGCGAGCAAAAGAACGTGCAGAAAGTATATGACGATCTTGTCAGCATAGTTATCTATCCGGAAAACGGAGAAAGCTCGTCGGTTGATCTTTCGTTTTTTGACGCGCGCGGGATAAAGTACGTAAAATCCAAAAATTTCATTACCGCAAGAATTCCGAAAAATGCGATAAGCCTGCTCGCTTCCGTGCGCGGAATATTGCATGCGGATATAGCTTCTCCGGCGCAAACCAAGGAAACCGTCTCCGAGGGCCGCAACGCCATAAATGCGACGCTTTTTGTTTGGAACGGAATCGGCGGTCAGGGCGTAAAGATCGCCGTCATGGACGTCCAGTTTCAGGGTTTTGACGCTTTGCAGGCGCGCGGCGAGCTTCCCGGGAATCTCATAACGAAAGATTTTACGGCTACTTCCTATGCAAATCCCAACGACGCGCCGGCGATAAATCCCGCGATTGAAAACGGCGTCCACGGTTCGGCTTGCGCGGAGGTAGTCTACGACATAGCTCCGGACGCGCAGATGTATCTTTTGAAAATAGATATGTTCTCTTCAATGCAAAACGCTTTGGAATTCTGCGCGGCTAACGGAATACAAGTTGTAAGCTGTTCGCTCGGCTGGAGCGTGGGAGACAGTTTTATGGACGGAACGGGCCCGCTTGCGCAGCTTGTGGAAACGGCTTCTTCCAGCGGCACGCTTTGCGCGTTTGCCGCCGGAAACGAGGCTCAGGAATCCTGGCTGGGAAATTTTACCGACGACGGCACCGGCTTTATGAAGTTTCCGAGCGGAAATAACTATATGGACGTCAATTCGTATTCGGGAGTGGTATATCTCGAATGGGACGACTATACTAACAGAAACAGCGAATATACGCTGTATGTTTACGACAGGCTGTCGGGAATGCTTCTGGGCACGAGCTCGTACGTTTACGGCGATGATCCGATGGTCGAAGTCGACACAAACAACCAGTATCTGAGGCTTAAAATAGAAAAAAATCCGGCTTCGCCTCCGCTGGCCTTGAGGCTTTATTTCCCTTACGGTCAAAACGTAAACGCCTCCGATGTAAACTCCGAGTCCAGTCTTTCCGCGCCCGGGGACGCAAGGTCGGCTCTGACCGTCGGCGCCATGAACGTGGCCAAATGGAATACCGGCCCTATAGATTATTACAGTTCCCGCGGACCTACGAGGGCGTCGTATGATTTGAGTCTGTCAAGCGCCGTAAAACCCGACATAGTCGGACCGTCATACGTGACGACGGTTTCATACGGAACCAGAGGTTTTAACGGAACGTCGTCGGCCACGCCTCATATTGCGGCAGCCGCGGCGCTGCTTTTGTCTTTAAACAGCTCGCTGTCAGTCGCGCAGCTTAAAGCGAAAGTTTTGTCGTATGCGCAGCATATTCTTACGTCTCCTGACAATACGTACGGTTACGGAAAGCTTGTTTTGAGTTCTTCTCTTATTCCTCCCAATGACCTGGGCGATTTTGTGTGCTATCCGAATCCGGTAAGCGCGACCAAAAAAGGCAGGATAAAAATTACCAACCTTCCGTTTAACACGTCGCTTGTCGACATTAACATATATACCGTTGCCGGAGAGTTTGTTAAATCGTTCAGCTCCGGCGATATACAAAACGATAACGGCAGAGGAACAATAACCTGGGATTTAAAAAACCAAAGCGGCTCAAAGATTGCACCCGGCGTATACTTTGCGGTGGTAAATACGCCTGTCAACGGGAAAAAAGTTAAAAAAATAGCGATCCAAAAATAAAACTTGATTCATCATGAACAAAAAGAGGCCGGCCGTCAAAAGACGGCCGGCCTCTTTATCGGTTATACGACTCTATTCGAATTTAAAACCCACATAGATGGTTAATACCGAATAGTTTTCATCATAGCTTTTGTGAGTGCCGGCTGCAGTATAAGAAAGATTGTTTATGCCGTATACGGCCTCTGCTACAAAATAGCTTATGCTTACGCCCATGCCTACGGCATAGTACAGTCCGCCGTCGGATGATTGAATCCAGTCTGCGCTGTTGTTCATGAAAGCGGAATAACCCAGCCTTCCGGATAAAAACGCGTAATTGTCTGCGAGCCCGTAGAGAGGCGTGCGAATCTTTGCCCCGACATAGATAGGCAGAAACGACACGCTGCCTTTTGCCTGGTCGCCGTTTTTAAACTCTCTGGGCATATCGTAAACGGCGCCCGCGCCCGCGGCAAATATATTGCCGAAGTATTGAAAGTACTCAAATCCCGCGGAGACGCCTACATTAGTGTTCTGTCCGGCGCCTAAAACGTTCATCATTCCCTGAGGCTGAAAACCGACTTTCACTATAAATTCCTGATCATCTCCGGCTTGTGCAAAAGCTGCCGCCGAAGCTATAAAAATTACGGCCAGAGCTGCTAGAAACTTTTTCATTTTTATACCTCCCGAGGTATTTAATTATGCGCTTTTGTTATATAATATATGAAATTAAAATACAAGAACGAAAAAGACAGAGTGGAGATTGGAGAGTGTAGAGTGAAGATAATGTGTTTTCGCTTTGCGAAAACCTATAATACGTTTCGGCAAAGCCGAAACACCGCATCGCCACTCTTAACTCTCAACTCTTCACTCTGCCGTTAAAAAGGAGTTCTCATGATTTCCCTCATATACTCGTCGGCGATAAACGGAATAGACGCTCATAATGTGGAAGTCGAAACCTATATCTCTTCGGGGATGCCGGTTTTTTCCATAGTCGGGCTGCCTGACGCGGCCGTAAAAGAATCCAGAGACAGGGTTTTTGCCGCGCTGAAAAATTCAGGCTACGACTTTCCTTCAAAAAAGATCACCGTCAATCTTGCTCCGGCAGACATCAAAAAAGAAGGCGGAATTTTCGATCTTCCCATAGCTCTGGGCATTCTGGCGTCGTCCGGAAAAATAAATAAAGAAAATTTGAAACGCTTTTGCGCGGTAGGCGAGCTTTCGCTTGACGGCAAGATAAGAAAAGTCAGAGGCGTTTTGCCCATAGCGCTGAGCCTTAAGAAAAATAAAATCAAAAAAATTATAGTCCCGTTTGCCAACAGGGAAGAAGCGGCCGCGGCAAAAAGCGCGGACGTGTTCGCTTTTGAGACGCTTGCCGAAGCGGCCTCTTTTATAAACGGAGATTTACAATGCGAAGCGTTCAGATACGACGGTTTTTCCGGCGATGACGAAGACGTATATGAAGAGTTTGATTTTGCGGATATAAAAGGGCAGCAGATTGCAAAAAGAGCGGCGGAAATCGCCGCAGCCGGCAGCCATAATATGATTATGTCGGGCCCGCCGGGTTCAGGCAAAACCATGATAGCCAAAAGAATTCCGGGAATTCTTCCGAAAATGTCTTTTGACGAGGCTTTGGAAACTACAAAAATCTGGTCTGCCGCGGGGCATCCGTTTTCCGGAGGACTTATAAAGACCAGAGCGTTCCGCAGCCCCCATCATACCGCGTCGGCCGTCGCTTTGGCCGGCGGAGGAGTAATCCCTAAGCCCGGAGAAGTGAGCCTTGCGCACAACGGGGTTTTATTTCTCGACGAGTTCGCGGAGTTTCGCAGAGACGCGCTCGAAGTGCTGCGCCAGCCGCTCGAAGACAGATGCGTGACCGTCTCGCGCGCGAAAAACAGCATGACGTTTCCCGCTTCATTCATGCTTGTCGCGGCAATGAATCCGTGTCCGTGCGGCAATCTCGGCCGCAGGGACAAACGCTGCGTCTGCAATCCCTACCAGGTTCAAAAATACAGAAACAAAGTGTCCGGGCCTCTTATGGACAGGATAGACATACACGTAAACGTTCCCGCTCTTAAAGTTTCCGAGCTGGTGTCAATGCCCGACTGCATAGAAAATTCAAAAATCATTAAAGACAGGGTTGCCAAAGCCAGAGAGATACAAAATGAAAGATTTAAAGGCGGCAAAATATACTCAAATGCCCAGATGGGCTCCAAAGACATCAAAAAGCACTGCGTTCTCGACGCCGGCGCCGCAGAGGTGCTGAAAAACGCGATTGAGAAATTAAATTTCTCCGCAAGGGCGTACGACAGAATATTGAAAGTCGCAAGAACCATAGCCGACCTGGCCGGCGCGGAGACGATTAACACCGCCCATATTGCCGAGGCTGTGCAGTACAGGCTTTTTGACAGACAGTAACGGCAAGTAACAATTTACAATTAACAAAGAACAATTATAGAAGCGGCAGGCCGTCAATTCCCCTTCTGTGAAGGGGTGGCAGAAAACAAAGTTTTCTGACGGGGTAGTCGTTGTCAAAATGCACCACCCCGTCCGCTTCGCGTCCACTCCTCCATAGAGGGGAATAACAGTAGAACATATATTTAAGGGTAAAAAAATGAAAAAGTATTTGAAAGAATTTGAAAAGCTTGTAGACATCATGGCGAAACTGCGTTCCAAAAACGGCGGCTGCATGTGGGACATGGAGCAGACTCACGAGTCGCTTGTGAAGTATCTCCTCGAAGAGTCGAAAGAAGTCAAAAAAGCCGTTGAGAAAAAAGACATAAAAAATCTTGAGGAAGAACTCGGCGACGTTCTGCTTCAAATTGTTTTTCACGCACAGATAGGCAAAGAAGACAAAGAGTTTGGCATAACGGACGTAATCGGTACTTTAAACAAAAAGCTTATACGCCGCCATCCGCACGTCTTCGGAAACTACAAAGTAAAAAATACCAAAGACATAGAAGTCATGTGGGCGGAAGTCAAAGCTAAAGAAAAAGCCGGCAAATCAAGAAAATAATAGAGTTGTCATTGCGAGACGCTGAAAGCGTCGCGACAATCTAGACAATAAAGATGTCGTTTCTTTTAGCTTTCTGGATTGCTTTCCCCGATTACAACATTCGGGGAAAGGCTCGTTTAGGGAATAACGTCCTATAAATACTTCGTCTTTCCTCGCAATGACGACAAAAGCAACTGAAGATACAATAATTGTCATAGGATAATTCCGAACAATAATGACTAGGAGAAAATCATGAAAGTACTGCTCATAAACGGCAGTCCGAGAGAAAAAGGCTGCACATACACGGCTTTGAGCGAAGTCGCCAAAACATTAAAAGAAGAAGGCATAGAAACCGAGATTTTTCATATAGGGAGCAAGTCTGTGCAAAGCTGCACGGCATGCTATAAATGCGCCGACGGCTCAAGACGCTGTATTATTGACGATAAAGTAAACGAAATACTCAAAAAAGCCGATGAAATCGACGGGCTTATAATAGGCTCTCCCGTGCATTACGCGGCGGCGTCTGGCGGAATAACTGCGTTTCTCGGACGCCTATTTTTCGCTTCCGCAGGCGCTTTTGCGTACAAACCGGGCGCAGCCGTGGTTTCTGCAAGACGCGCGGGCACGACCGCGGCTTTGGACCAGCTCAATAAATTTTTTCCCATAAGCGGCATGCCGATAGTTCCTTCGCAATACTGGAATATGGTGCACGGCAGCAGTCCGGAAGACGTACAAAAAGACGCCGAAGGTATGCAGATAATGCGGACTTTAGGAAGAAATATGGCGTGGATGTTAAAAAGTTTCGAAGCCGCTAAAAAATCCGGCGTCACGCTCCCCAAAAAAGAAGACCGGCGCGAGAGAACAAACTTCATAAGACAAAGTTAAAAGTGTAAAGTGAAAAGTGAAAATAAGGACAAAGACGAAAGACAGTCTGCTTTTTGTTGTTTTTGTCGTTATTTTCACTTTTCACTTTAAAAATTGAGGACAACTTTCCATTCGAAAACGGCAGATTCAAGATTAAATCAATCTGTGATGACACCTGCGGGGCCACTTTTCACTTTGCCGTTTTAACTACCACGGCATAATCTTGCGCCACCACGGCCGGCTTTTTGTTTCCAAAACTTTCAGCAGGGTTCCGCTTTTTATTTTTGCAAGGCCGGTTATTGACGGGGCGTAGTGCAGATATATCTCAAGGTCGTCGTTTTTTGAGGTTATCTTTTTCACCATTGCGGGCAGAGGTATCATATTGTTGTCTTTTCTGCCTCCTATAAGGTGCGCCAGATAGTGCGCTATGTCTCTGGAATCGGTTATAAGAGATAAAACCGTGTCGCCTTCCGATATTTTCCCGGCGGGTTTTCCGTTTAAATCTTCAAGTATTACCACCTCAAGCCTGACATAGCCGAGATCATATCCCGTAAAAGAAGTTTCGTTTTGTTTTGAAGCGTAATCCGGCAGTTTTTTAAACTGCGTGAGATTCAGCTCTTCGCTCACTATTCCGGTATTTACGGCTAAAGGGTGAAAGAAAGATTTTATTATTGCCGACATTTCGTCCGCGGAGATAACGGATATTTCTTTTACGGCCTGTTTCGTGTAGAGTTTTATTTTTTCTTCGATGCTTTGCGTGTAGCTCTCCATTGCGCCTGCGTCAAGGCGCGCTGAGAAAATGGCTTTTTCAAATGAAAACCAGTCGGTGTCCGCGGAGATCTCGTACACTGCCGGGTTGTGGGAAAATACCATGCTGAAGCGCAGTATTTCGGCTGTTTTCATATTTACCGCGACATGCATGAGGCCGTATATGTTTTCGGAAGGAAAGATGACTTTTATTTTGTAAGCGGTGATAAATTTTAAAATAAAGCCTATTTTCGTAATTGCTTTTTCAAGGTCGTTTTCCGCCAGCACCAAAGCCAGCTCGGCTTCGCTTTTATCGCAGCCGGTTTCTTCCATTAAAAGCGTTATATTGTCTTTATCTTTCATATCTTATTCTTTTGCCATAAATTCCCCTCTATGGAGGGGTGGCAGGCAAAGCCTGACGGGGTGGTGTCTTTCAACAACGACTACCCCGTCAGAAAACGTTGTTTTCTGCCACCCCTTCACAGAAGGGGAATTATAACGGCAGACACTCTAATTGTTATTTCGCTCTCGGGTGAGCGGTTTCATAGACTTTTTTCAGGCTTTCTATGGTGACGTGGGTATAAATCTGCGTCGTGGAAAGATTTTTATGCCCTAGCATCTCCTGAACGCTGCGCAAATCGCAGCCTCTGTCAAGAATGTGGGTGGCGAACGTGTGGCGCAGCGTATGCGGACTGACTTTCTTTGCTATGCCCGCCGAAATAAACCACTTGTGAAGCGTCCTTCTTGCAGTCCTCTGCTCAAGCCTCTTTGCCCGCATGCTCAGAAATGCCGGGGAGTTGATTCCGTAGGGAAGTCCCTGTTCTTTGCGCTCGTTTATGTACAGCCTCATCGTGCTCAAAGCGCTGTCCCCGACGGGAACGATTCTCTCTTTTGAGCCTTTGCCGCGCACCGCAACGACATTTGAGATAAAATCTATATTTTTTAAGTCCAGGCTCATCAGCTCTTCTATTCTCAACCCGCAGGAGTAAAGCATTTCAAGCATGGCTCTGTCGCGCAGTTTCATTCCGGGAATATCGAAAAGAGCGGCCATCTCCTGTTCGGTGAGAAACACCGGCACTTTTTTGCCTCTTTTTGGGCCGTGCATGCTTTCCATCGGGCTTTTTTCGATTGTGTTGTTGAGAACCATAAACTTATAAAAAGTCCGCAGGGAAGCGAACTTTCTGTTGACCGTGGATTTGTCAAGATTTTTTTCTGCGAGAAACGCCATGTAGTCTCTTACGGAATGTTTGTCTGCGGCGGCAAGCGCCTGCCCCAGGCCTGAAAGAAACAGCGCGTAATCCGACAAATCGCCGCAATACGCGCGAAGAGTGTGGTCGGAGAAGTTTCTTTCCGCTTTCAGATACTTTTCAAAGTATTCAATCAGCCTTTTGTCTTCGCCGCAGGCTTCGCGGGCATTGCCCGTCTTATTTTTTTCGTCGGCAAAGTCGAACTCAGGTTGGGAGATGACTTTGAAGCTTTTTCTTTTTTCGGAGCTTTTGGAGCCTTTGGCTCCTTTGGTTCTTTTATCCATTGCAGGTTCCTGCATTTCGGGAAAGCGGAACAGGTTAAAAACGGTCCTCTTTTACCGATGCGCTTGAGCATCATAGAGCCGCATTTTTCGCATTTTATATCGGTTTTTTCCGGTTCCGGCTTTAAGACTTTGTTCCCGTTTTTGTCTATATTATATGTTGTTTTACACTCGGGATAATTTTTGCACGCGAGATACTGCTTGCCCCGAAAGCCTATTTTTTTAATCAACGGCGCGCCGCACTTGTCACATTTCATATCGGTCTCTTCGGGCTCGGGAAGAGGTTTTCCGTCTCTGCCCAAAGGAATAGTGGTTTTGCATTCCGGATAGCCGGAACAGCCCAAAAACTGTCCGTTCCTCGAATCTCTTATAACCATGACTTTTCCGCATTTGGGGCACATTACGTCTGATTTTTGCGGTTCGATTTTCTGCCTTTCGAGATTCTCTTCCGCCTGCGAAAGATCTTTTTCAAACGGGTCGTAAAAATCTTTTATTACGCCCTGCCACGGCGTCTTATCTTCGGCTATATCGTCAAGCTTTTCTTCTATTCCCGCGGTAAACGCCACGTTTACTATGTTGGAAAAATGTTTCTTTAAAACTTCGTTTACAACGCGGCCGAGGTTTGTGGGCACAAACTTCTTTCCGTCAAGGCGCACATATACTCTGTCCAAAATGGTTTTAATCGTCGGAGCGTATGTGGAAGGCCTGCCTATGCCGTGTTCTTCAAGCGCTTTTATGAGGCTTGCTTCGTTGTAGCGCGGAGGCGGTTCCGTAAAATGCTGCTGCGGCAAAATTTGCACAAGATTTAAAATTTCGCCTTCGGCGAGTTCTGGGAGCTTTGCATCCTTTTCATCGTCTTCAATATTGTAAACTTTTAAAAATCCTTCAAAAACCAGAATACTGCCCGAAGCTCTGAAAATATAATCGTTTGCGGCAATGTCTGCGGCCGACGTATTGTAAACCGCGTCGGACATCTGGCTTGCCATAAAACGCTTCCATATCAAATCGTAGAGTTTGAATTCGTCGTTTGTCAGATACTGTTTTATGGCTGCGGGAATTCTGTAAGGCGAAGTCGGCCTTATTGCTTCGTGAGCTTCCTGAGCACCTTTTGATTTGGTTTTATAAAATCTCGGAGATTTAGGAACAAAGTCCGCGCCGTATTTTTCTCCGATAAATTTCAGGGTTTCGCCTTGCACGCTCTTTGCTATATTTAAAGAGTCGGTTCTCATATAGGTTATAAGACCGGTGGCACTGCCACTGCCGCCCACGTTTATTCCTTCATAAAGTTTCTGCGCTATCATCATGGTTTTTGAAGCGGAAAATCCGAGCCTTCTTGAGGCGTCCTGCTGCATGGTTGACGTGGTATAAGGCCCGTAAGGAGCGCGTCTGCGCTGTTTGGTTTCAACTGATTTTACAACGTATTTTGCGTTTTCAAGCTCTTTTAATATATTGTCCGCTTCTTCTTTATTTTTTACCGAAAGCTTTTCAAACTTTACGCCGTTTTTTGAAGCCAGCGCGGCCTTAAAAGACGCGGCGTCTGCGGTCTGCTTTAAAAGTTCGGCTTCTATGCTCCAGTATTCTACCGGAACGAATTTTTCAATCTCCTCTTCCCTGTCGCATATTATCATCACGGCGACAGACTGAACCCTGCCGGCCGAAAGGCCTATCTTAACTTTTTTCCATAAAAGCGGTGAAAGTTTATAGCCTACGATTCTGTCCAAAATTCTTCTGGCCTGCTGGCTGTCCACAAGAGCGTCGTCAATATGTCTGGGATTTTGCACGGCTTCTTTTATGGCTTCAGGCGTGATTTCGTGAAAAGTTATTCTTTCTATTTTCGAGTCCGGAAGGCCGAGCGTTTCCTTGAGATGCCAGGCAATGGCTTCGCCTTCGCGGTCAAAATCGGTGGCAAGATACACTTTGTCCGAAGCGTCCGCGGCTCTCTTTAAATCGGAAATAAGTTTTTTCGCTTTTGCGATGTTTATATAGGTGGGCTCGAAGTTGTGTTCGATGTCTATGCCGAGCTTGCTTTTGGGCAGGTCGCGGATATGCCCGTACGAGCTCTTCACCGTATAACTGCCGCCCAATATCTTTGAAATCGTTTTTTCTTTAGCCGGCGACTCTACTATTACCAAATACTTAGACATTGTCTTATACTCCTTTTTAACGGCAAAGTGAAAAGTGGAAAGTGAAGAGTGAAATTAACTGCTTTTTATTTGTCTTTATTTTCACTTTCAACTTTTCACTTTTCACTTTGAATCTCATCTTACTTTTACGTAAGTATTGTCAGGCATATTTCTTATGAGATTGCTCAGTTCAAGTTTTAAAATTATAGCCGCAACTTTTGAAACGTCAATATTTAATTCCTGAACTATCATGTCCAGAGTGACGCCGTCGTCGTGTTGCGCAATGAAATTCAGAACAGACTGCTCAATCTCATCTTCGATGAGAGGTTTTTTAGGCCTTTCTTCTTCCTTTTCCTCTTCC
>Ga0123357_10004381_pt1 | contig 16552 bp, 18 predicted proteins | sample TergutEmb28metaG_FD_89873 | JGI IMG/M metagenome (GOLD analysis project Ga0123357, IMG submission 89873) | Embiratermes neotenicus P4 segment gut microbial communities from Petit-Saut dam, French Guiana - Emb289 P4 | ecosystem: Host-associated > Arthropoda: Insects > Digestive system > Gut ... | reverse complement strand
CCTCTCTTGTTTTTTGGTGTGTGTGTTTTTTTTTTATTATGTTTTTTAGATTTAGATTTTTTAATTAAATATTTATGTTTATTTTTGTGATTCAGGAAGTCCCCAGTTTTTTTTTTTTTTTTTTTTAATGCTTGGCAGTATTTCAAGTTCCCTGTCATTTCTCAGTGGAACAGTTATAAAGAACTACATTTTATGCACCATTGAGCAGCGCCGCATTGTGCGCTTCCTGTTCGTTCGTGGCTTGACAGCCAGTTTCCTGGTCGATGGAATCAGCGTCGAGGACAATAGAATGACCTCCGTTAAGTCCTGTTCTGACATATGTGATTATTTTTTGTGCTTTTGGGCCAAATATGAATTCTACCTGTCAAATCATGAAAACTTGATGAATAGAATAAAATAATAATTGGGTTCTAGCCCTTCCGGGCCCGAAGCACCTAAACCTTAAGACAGGCTCTTTGTGCCCCATACTCTATATTAAATTATGGGAGCCCTGTTCCTTGAATAAAGTTCCAGATGTCCCCCATACCTAGTTTCTTCATGTCTTCCGGGTCCAAAAAGAAGGAACCCAGATATAAATGTCTAACATTCATTCTACCGGAGTTCCACCTAAATAGAGCCCTCCGTAAAATCCTTACTGGGGTCCCCTATTGCGGAGCTCTCCTTAAAAACTAATTTACTCTCAAACTCACTTCCGGGTCCAAAAAGAAGGAACCCAGGTATACATGTCTACGTCACTATATATAGATTCCTTCTACTGGAGTTTTACGTAACTAGAGCCCTCCGTAGAATCCCTACTGGAATTCCCTGTTGCGGAGCTCTCCTTAGACTCTAATTTACTCTCGGAGGGGAAAAATATATGGTCCACCAAGCAGAGTCCCTATACTTGGCAAGGCTAAATACAACTGGGAGGTCGCCTGGTATCTCAGAGGATGCCGTTAAAGACAGACTCACCCACTGCCATTCATCCCTTAGGCACGGCACTCACACCATAGTACTGGGTATTGTTTTTCAAGGTTTACTCCTTTAGATCCGCTGTGTTGTGCGCAACAGGGTCACCACTCTTAGGATGTGGCTCTTCGCCACGCACAGACGGTCTTGGGCGGAGAGAGGCTATAATCCGCATCTACCGCCCCTGGAGAATAGCTAGAGCCACCTCAGGATGTTCCCTCTCGATAACACGGTGACCCCGGTACTGCCCGGCCGACTCCCCTTGGCCCCAAAACTTGATGAACTGGAACAATAAATTCGAGACACTTTTTTCGCTGTTCTCCTTGAGTTTATAAGGAAAACATGAAACATGTGTCTTTCAGGTTATAGAAGTGTGAGCTAAATGCTAGGTACTAAGTTGAAACCTGGCACTACATAGTTGGCGTAGGGGTTTTAAGACGGCGATCATTGAGGTCAAGTACCACCCAGGGATGTAGAGCCAATGGAAGAATAATTAGAAGAAACAAGAAGAAAGATTTGCAGCAACGTAACATTCCCTTAAGGATATGCAGCCACGTAACATATGTGTTGACTCTCCATTCACCCTGCGATGAGACTGCTTGTAGCATTCTTTACCCTCTTCAGACGAATATCAGGATAGTAGGCCCTACTTGGAATGGGCCACTACATTCTCATTCCAAAACTTGCTTGATCACCATTCATGAAAATATTCCATAATAACAACAGAACTTCACACCATCAATACGAATTATTATTATTATTATTATTAGTAGTAGTAGTAGTAGTAGTAGTAGTAGTAGTAGTAGTAGTCATATATCATAGCAACATGTTTTGACTATAATAACTCATCCTCAGTCTAAACCAAAAAGTTTAAAAACGTAAACACACTAAATGTATAATATATTAAAACTATATTTCTCGTGCCTTTACATTTATATACTTGTTTTTACATGAGGTTGACATGCTATAGTCACAACGTGTTGCTATGAGACAATGTGACAAATTATAATTGTTAGTGAATATTAAACATAATTATCATGTACATAAATATGATACCAGAAGCAGTCATGACCCTCATGTCTCAGGTTGTATGTACATCTTTATATCAAAACACTCTTTTAAATATGGGCATAAAATTATATAATAAGTTGCCTCAAAAAAAAAAACAGAGATTACACACACTTCATAATTTTAGAAAGAGCTTAAATCAATGCTTTTTGCAGAACGCTTTTTATAATGCAGAAGCATATTTACAGGCGGCATTATAGTAGCTGTGTATACTGGAAACTGGGGTAGATAACTATAATTACACGCATGCTCGTAATTTTATATATTGTTTTAGTCATGTGGTGGCCTTTGACTGTGGAATGTTCGTGTTTGATCTGTGTATTTTATTTGTTGGCATGGTATGTATATTTTGTGGCTTGGCCAGTATGATGAAATGTGAGTCTATGGATGCCAATATATACTACTACTAATAACAATAATGATATTAATAATAACAAAAACAAAAAGTTGTTTTGACGGTGTGAATTATTATTATTATTATTATTATTATTATTATTGATAGCACAACGGGATGCCAGGCACAAAAATGAAATCGTCCAATTTAATTCGAGCCTATAACCGAAATAATACAAACCCCAATTGATAAAATCGCCATTAAAATAGCGCATAAAAATCATTGCAAAAATTAAGTGTTAAGCATTGTGCAAAGTGCAGAAAGTGAAGTACTAGCAGCAAAATAAATACGTAGTGTAAATACACGGGATATGGGAACATCTGCTATAACTCCGTAAATGTCACATGAAGAGTCGGGCACTGCAATGTAACGCGTTTCTCTTCTCGGCTTATTTATTGACCTATAGTTTCGTTATTTTCTACTCCTACTGTACAAGACACAATAATCAATGCAAAGAAGTGTGCAAAATATTCATATTAATGAGTCTTCACCGCCACTTAACGATTTCCTCCAAGCTAGACGACAGTCAAGCCTAGTGACTTTATTGCAGCCGTTGTGCTGTGTGTCTTTACCCTGTATTTACACGATTCCTTCCTAGGAGGTTTCACGTGTCTGGGAAGGAATAATGCAAACTGATATTAAATGTAAGCAAACTACTCTCGTGGCAGGTATACAGGTATACGTAGCTCTTCTTGATGCTGCAATGACTCAGTCACTAGTAACGCCTTAACCGGTACACAAAAGGCATTTCATTACCTGACCACATGCATTTTTAACTCCATTATCCAAACATGGTTGTCAAGACCTACCAAAGACTAACAAAAATATATTCATCTGTGTGAGACTAAAACAAGAATAAAGAAGAAAAGATAAGACATTTCATTCAGTAAAATGCGATCCTTCCATTAGAATTTTAAAAAAGACCGATTATCCCGCCCCCACAGAAAGTGTATTTTTGTCTTGTATAAGCATCTCACCATAAACAGTTATCATTTCCCTATATAGCTCTGCCTTTTCGGCATTTGTAATGGCAAATTTTATTGTTTACTGTGAGGTATAGCATTCACTTTCTAAATACAGTGCTTATCATTTAAGATGTGGCTTTCTCCCAACTTGACAAAGGTTTTCTCGGGTTTCCTCTCTATAAGCAAGTGCTGAGATGGGTCTCAAGGCCAACTCGCTACCGCTGTACATGTCGTACATTTCTTATTTAAATTTATCACAAACATCTACTACCTTCATAATAGCTGTCCTTCCGTCTGTGTCGGCGTGGAACAACTTGATGCCCGCACGAAAGATTTTCATGAAGTTTTAGTTATTTTTCGAAAAAAAAAATCATGTTTGGTTAAAATCTGATTTCAACAGCACTTTACAAAACGACATATGAACATTCGTTACTATATATCTGTTTAGGAGTAGAGTACAAGAAATACAATACCTCGCAGTTTACGAGGCAACGAGAAATACGGTAGAGCCAGACGCCGAAAAAACACTTGACGATCTAAATATAACACTTCGCCAAAAGTACCTATAGCATCTGTGCCTCGTAATCAGAGCAAAATTCCGAAGGCTCCTGAACATTATCTTATGTGTACAGTTCCTCTCACTCTCCTGTCTATGCCAGCATCTTCCAAGCACTTTTCAGCTTTTCGAACCAAACCCCAATAAGCATTTATCTTCTCCCCTATTCCATCATTGTCATGGGGAACTTCCTGTATGCCTATTGTCCTGATTTTAACCAACCCTGCTCCAAAATATGGAAATGATTTTAACCAATTCTACGTAGGTATAAAATTGTAGCTTGGACCTGATATAGGTGTACACTTCCATGGACACTTTAAATAATTTTAGAGACTGTTTAGCTACTGATAATACTGGTACAACAATTCTGGGTAGTAGGTTAGGAGTTGACATTACAGTCGTCAGGTTACGGCCTGGAAGGGGGGGAAGAGAGAATGGTGAGAGATTTTCTCTTATTCAGACGTCCGAGACGGCTTCACATAGGCTTATATTCAGCGGTCACTGTGGACAATTTTCCCCGGCTGTAAAGCGGTCGGAGGTTAAAGCTGACCGCTCATCTACTTCTAGTGCCGAGGCCAATACAGCACTGAAGATTACCTTCGCTCCCCTCTGTAACTTCGTGGCGTGCAGAGGCTCAGCTTGAACATTACGAGAATTTTAGAGGACGGGAAACGTGTTTGATGTGTCCTCATTGCTTTGTAATTTAATAGAAGTAATAATATTTGTTACAATATTCCCACCTTTCAAAATTAAAGTTGCATTACAGTACCATATTAGTAAATGTTTGATTAAGCACAGCTTCTAAAAATGTAAAGTTTTTAAATTTTGTAGAAGCACCTTTACAAAATTCATGGCATTCAATCAGCTATTCTTGTAGTCTTTTTTATTCCAGGTTACCCTGATTATAATAACTGCTCAGGTGTAAACAGTATTGATACAGTAGACTTTCTGAAATGTTTCTGCAGGTATATTAAGACATCTATCAAGAAGACTTCAGACAAGGGTCAACAAATAAAAGAAAGAGATAAGATGAAAATTTTCTGTCGAATACGAACACTGCAGGATGAAAATGACATTTCATGCATAAAATTTCTGTCAAACAATACAGTTGTCCTTACACCACCTGCTACATCTGTCAGCTCCCAGAATGGAAATTACAGAGAAATTCATTGCACATTTCATCATGTCTTTGGGGAAGACGCCACTCAGGAGACCATGTTTGAACACACAACTCTCCCACTCATCAATGAAGTTTTTAAAGGCAGAAACTGTCTTCTGTTTGCATATGGGTTAAGTGGAAGTGGGAAGACTTACAGCATGACTGGAACGCCACAGAAAGCTGGAATAATACCACGTTCTTTGGACGTAATATTCAACAGTATTATGCACCTTCAAGCAGAGAAATATGTTTTCAAACCTGATAAAATGAATGGGTTTGAAGTGCAGTCTGAAGCAGATGCAAGGAAGGAACGCCAGCGTGAACTAACAGCGTATATGAAGTCTGCAAGGCCACAGAGATTTATCAAGTATGTATGCAGGCTAGAATATTTGGCTTCATTCAGTCTGAATTTAAATGGATTATTTTAGGAAAATATGTTTTACTGGTGTCTTCTAAAGTAAACACATTATTATAAGTGGCAAAATTATGCTAATAATGTTCCTCTTCATGTCTGAATTTATGTATGAGTAATAAGTATCAATATGATAATATTGTATATTTCCAACCAATTTGTATTACTTTATGTACAATAAAATAATGTAGTGACCGTTAGAGCTACATGAGATTATAAAGATTTTGAATAGTGCCTAAAATATGATCACACAATGTGTTCCACATAAATTTTTTTTCATTGTTAGGACAGTTGTAATTTTCTGTCTCTTTCTTTATTTTGATCTAGTCATAGATATTACATGCATATTTTTAAAATGTGTATTTCATTCAGACTCTATTTGCCACAATTATATTCTTATAAATAGTTCACATAACATTTCACTTTTGATTATCATTAAAAGTTTTAATTGCATGAATTTCCCTTCAGTTAATGATCTTCCATAAGAATTATTTATGACTTGTTGTATGTGAATGACCATGGTACCCATTTGCACCAGATACAAATTTATGGTTAAGAGAGGTCCAATGCCCTACTCCCTTCCAACAAATAACAAGTTTCACTGAATATGTACGGCTACAAAATATGGGGATGAATGGACAGATGGAGAAATGACCTGACCAATACGCACTAATTTTACGAGCATTTTGTGTAAATGCAGAAAATATCTTATTTTTATATGAAGTTCCTTTAAATCTTACTAGATAGAACTGAATTTAGATGTAGTTTTGTTAAGTTCTAACAGAAAGTTGCTGTTAGGAAACATAACATTTGTCTACTATTTTATGAAATGTATGCAGTCAACTTTGTGTTCACATGTTTTAAGCATGTGCCACGCCTAATATGTATGTTAGCTGTCACAGCCAACAACTGTGTTCCATTCACATGAGAAAAGTTTGTTTGTACTGTGTTTAACTTTAATTTCAATTCCAAAAGTGAAATTAATAATTAAACCTTGAAAGCCCAGTGATTACTTCATGTACCACCATATTTAACATTTAAAAATTTTTCATACTGCTCATAGAGTGTATTTGTTTACTTTGTACAGATCTCAGAACAAGCAGAGATCTTTTACCTACACAGCATTGAGTGAATAGTTTTTATAATGGAAATGGAGTGTGTTCACTGTGGCTAAATCTGTAAAAAGAGCTCAGGTTCATTTTTATCTTTGAAGGGGTAAATGATGTATCTAAAAGTAAGACAACAACTCCTACTTGTATAACATCTACTGTGTTAGATAAAACAAAGGGTTGAAGAAAAACAGCAATCAAGAACTTTGTTCAGATTATAATTTTAAAGTTTTTGCACACTACACTTCTACACATCTGTTACAGGTCAGATGACAGCACAGAACATGGTCAAGAGACATCACACTGTATGCAACTGGAAAGCATTGATGAAGACAGCATTTATGCTGTTTTTGTCAGCTGTGTAGAAATTTACAACAATGTAGTTTATGATATGCTGGAACACTCTCCATATCATGGGAAGTTTAAGTAAGGATCACAACTCTATAAATATTTACAACTGACATTGCATACCATGCAGATCAAATTAATCACATTGTATATCAACAGGCTTCCACAAGGAAAGCTGGTACGTGAGGATGGTGCCCATAATATGTATGTTCATGGTGTGGTGGAGGTAGAAGTAAAGTCAAGCAAAGAAGCATGTGAAATATTCTACAAGGGGATGCATAGAAAGCACACAGCATTCACCGACCTCAATTCTGATTCCACTCGTAGTCATTCTGTCTTTACTATAAGAGTTGTTCAGGTTAGTGTGAAATTGTGAGACAAACATTCATTTTTCAGGATTATTTCTTATAACTTGATGGTCTGTGTCGATATTATTATTTGCTGCTCAAATATGCATGAAACCAAAAAATTGATTGTGAGCTGCAGAAATATAAATACATATCTTATGTTATGAAATATTTTCAACCTTTGCAAGTGAATTTTTCACATGATGTGCATGTGATTTCATTCTTGCATATGAGGTTTAAGACTGCATAAGTGACACAGTTAACAATGGTTCTTTGGGATCCAGACATGTGTACTATGGTATGTAATTGCAGGCAGTACTTCACCAATCTGGAGGTGCCCCAGAACAGAAACAAGCCTGCCATGTTAGCCAGCTTTGTCTTGTGGACTTAGCAGGTAGTGAAAGGACAAGACGTACAAAGAACACTGGCCAGAGACTCAAGGAATCGGGTACCAAACACTGAAAAATTTATTAGTACTGTATTATGAGTATGTTTAGAATTATGTGCATAGAAGGTTGACAGCTCTGAATTATGTGAAAGTAAATTTTTGGTACAAATTAAATCTTAACCATATTCCGGAGTTTCAAAGGGTTTACTAACAGTGTCATAAGAGTTTATTGCATTTAATTTGTGATCAAAAGTAAACTGCAGTAATATTTCTTTTAACTAACAATAACAAAATTATTACTGTTATTTTAATTTAAAATATGTCATGTTTTCTCTCTACTTCATTTATTCATTTATTGATCATTCCAGAATTCATTACTGGTACAGGACCAATGGATATAGAACTTGTTATAGACATAAGAGGGAACTGTACTCCATATACAGAAATAGTTATAATCTGGAATTAAAAAGACACTACCAAGTATACTGTAAAATACTGTCTAATGTAATTAAGGGGGGAAAAAGAATATATTATGACAAAAAAATAAAAAATCAAGCAATGAAGGTAAAATTACTTGGGATATCATTAAGAAGCTAACTAACAATCAACACTCTCATACTGATATACAAGAGTTAACGATGGATGGTGAACATTTAAAAGATCAACAAGATATAGCAGATGCCTTTAACTACTACTCCTCAACTACAATTGATAAAACAAGTAAAAATAATGTAAATAACAAGACCAATAATGAAAAAGCTCGTACTTTCCATTATTATCTAGAACAAAATTATGTTCATCCTTCACCACCTCTGGTTATCAGGACATTTTCAACCAAGGAAATTACTTCAATAACTAAAGCACTAAAAACAAAAAACTCTCATGGGTTTCATGAGCTCTATATTAAATTATCAAAAATTAGTGCCTCTTATATATGTTCACCACTTACACATATTTGTAATAAGTCTATCTTCTCAGGAATTTTCCTGACCATATGAAGTTTTCAATTATAAAACCTATATACATATATAAGAAAGGAAACAAAATGAATCCTACAAACTATAGGCCTATATCATTATTGACTTCTTTCTTGAAGGCTTTTGAAAGAGCCTTATGTATTAGACTAACTGAACATTTTAATACTAATAAATTACTTGTGGGAAACCAGTTTGGTTTTAGGAGAGGCATAGCAACTGAACATGCCATTTTTTAAATAACAAATGAAATATTAAATGCTTTAAACAATAAAGAAGGCTGGTTGCATCTTCTGTGATCTGGAGAAGGCTTTCGACTCTGTGAATCATGATATATTACTGTCCAGGCTAACATATTATGGGATAAGTGGCAAGGCTAAATTATTACTTGAATCTTATCTTCAGAATAGGTATCAAAGAGTTCACATCACTAACTTGTATTTAAATTCCAACACAGTTTCAAAATGGACCAAAATAAAATATGGGGTGCTGAAGGGCTCAATTTTAGGCCCATTGTTTTTCTTAATATATATTAATGACATACCCAAGGCTGTAGAACGTAAAGCTCTTCCTATTTTATTTGCTGATGATACCAGTATTTTACTCACAAGCCCTAACAATATTCAAATGCAGAGTGATATTAATTTAGGCTTTGAACAACTAAATAAGTGATTCAAATCTAATCAGCTTTTTTTTGAATTTTGACAAAACTTGTTTTATTCAGTTTTCTAATAAAAGTAAATGCACCTCTGACATACAAATTAAATACAAAGATAAACAACTAAGTTTAGCTAATGAAACAAAATTTATTGGGCTGTTTATTAATAATAATCTTTCCTGGAAAACACACATTGAATGCATTAAGTCTAAACTAAGTTCAGCTTGTTATGCTATGAGGTTAGTAAAACCATTTGTAACAATAAATACCTTGAGAATGATTTACTATTCTTACTTCCACACTGTAATGACCTATGGTTTGTTATTCTGGGGAACTCCCCAGACGGTATAAAGACATTCAGGTTGCAAATCAATCAATTCCTGGTAAATTCTGAGATACTTCGCATTGACACCAGACAACATGCACACTTCAACCAACCTTCCGCAAACACGACTATATACCAGAAAGGAGTGTACTATTTAGGTGTAAAGGTGTTTAATATGCTTCCCTCTTACATAAAAGCAGAGTTTGATAATCCCAATAAATTTAAAGTGTTTTACAAAAATTTTTATATTAAAATTCCTTTTATTCCTTGGATGAATATTTTGAACTTCAAAGAAGTTAATTCCACATATGATTTGGATAAACATGTGAAAGATTTGGCACACATGTTCCTCTTTTTTATCTACCTATCTGTACCATTTATTAGTTTGTATATATAACTAGCTGAAGGTTCTATTCATTATTTGTAACACAGTGTACTAATTCCTTTTCAGTAAGTACCCTTACATGGTACTAGCGCACAGCATTATTTTTACTACATTTTATCATACTGAAAAATTTGTATTTTGCTGAAACATCAAATACTGTATTAGACCATGTGATTGTTGTACATTTTTGTGATGGTTTCACCTGTTGATTCCTAAAAATGTGGCTATTTCCATATCCATATGGAATTTTGTATTCCTGTACAGATCTATGGAAGGAAAGCAAATGATACGATACATGATATGACAAACGTAGATCATAATGTATACAGTTCCAGTATATACATAAAAAATTAGTCATAATATAAAATTAACTTATATATATTTTATAGAATAATTAATTAACTATTAAAAACTAGTCAGTCATGTAAATAAATTTACAAAAAATTGAATGTACCTTAAAAAATACATGGAAAATTCTGTACAAGTTGAAATAAAAGTAAAAAATGTCTACACCTTTGTATGTAAAACAATTTAGAATGATTGTGTTACAAATTTCTAAACTAATCATACATATAGATAGTTAAAACTACTCACAGAATTAATTTTTATTGTAGTTAAAGTATGTATTCAGATAAAGTACCAAAGGAATGTAGTATTAGAAAATTTATAAGAGTGGTCTTGAATGGCTTAATATTACATGATAACATTTTTATATGCAGATGTCATTCTAATTTGATCCAAGTACTCCATTGTTCAGATTAATCACACTTCAGATAATTGAATTTGGGGAAAGATAATTGTGAACATCCAGCACTTTCTTTTAGATAACCTCAAAATGACTTTTCTTGCAGGCAATATAAACAACTCATTGATGATACTGAAGATTTGTCTAGAGACTCTGCGAGAAAACCAAATGCTGGGGACAAGAAAGCTGGTTCCTTACCGTGACTCAAAACTAACCTACCTCTTTAAGAATTTCTTTGAAAGAGAGAGTTGTATACATACTCTTATTTGTTTGAATCCCAGAGTTGCAGATTTTGAGGAGAACATTGTAAGTGAAACAATTGTAACTCCAGACATAGATGTTTTAAAGTTGTAAGTCTGAATGTATGATTACTGGAGGCATCTCTTTAAAATTACACAGGATGTCCAGGTGAATGTGAGACTTGTTCATAGAATCTACTCAACTGCTCATAACTGCATTAATGTGTAGTGACAGATAAGCCACCAAATCTGCGGTTCTGATTCCAGTGTTAACATGGGACTGTGTACCACAGAGAAGGCAACATCAGTTTCTCAGGAACCAATGCATCTCCTGACTTGTCTTAAGCAATTTTGTGTTAAAATACATATACACAGAATTTTAGTCCATATCATTATCATCATCATCATCCTTTCCAGTAATAGGCCTAGTGGTCTGTTACATTCTCCTGCCATCTCTTTGGAGGTCTCTCTCACTCTTTATCATCTTCCTCTGGGGATGCAGTGAAGCATTTGACTTGGTAGTCTGCAACGTCCTTTTAATTTACATGTTGCAGCCAATTTATTTTGCATTGTTGTAATTTTTAGTCTACATAAACATTAAAATAACAATATCACTATCCACTAGTAACAAAAGTAACAACGAAATTTTCCATTATCTAATAAAAGCATACTCTACAGACATTAACATTTCAGGAATTCAGTTTACATTTCATGTTTAGGAAAAATGTTATTCCACACAGCAGTCACTCTATTGCAACATTTTCAGAAGCAAATGAGTATGAACAGAACTAAGTAATGAATTTTTAATCTGCTTATGCTAAAACAATAGTAATTCATTTGGAGGAAGTTGTACTGTATAACATATAAAGTGAAATAAATCTGTACACTTATGTGAAGACATATGCACTGACTTATGTAAACATTTACATTCTAATATAAACAGTCATTTAACTATTAATATTTCAATTTTATTAAATCTTATTCACAACCACATTCCATGCTTATGAACAACAATCTTCTCTATTTATTTTTTTCATGGTTGTAGCATGTTACGAACTTTGCAGACACAGTAAAAGAGGTGCAAGCTCAGCATCCATCATCTACCGTACAAAATCCAGTTTTTCCAGTTGGCAGCAGAAGAGCTAATCAGGTGAGTCATTACATCACCAATTTTCATAATAGCTATTTATGATTTATTATTTGAGTTATTCTGGACTTAATAAATGAAGCAAATATAGAACTATTTATGAAAACGAACATATGGATTATCCAGTGGAGCAAAGTGGCAAGCATTTTGCACTGTCATATTTTTTTTTTTTTTTTGGAAGGGGATAGTTCTGCATAGCCATCACATTTTCCAGTGGCATGCATGTCTGTACTAACAAACAATCAAGGGAGTACTGAATATAAATGCTGCACCACCATAGACTGCCTTGATTCTCAATCTCCTGATCAGCAGTACAAAGGTGGTATTAGGTGAACTTTGAAATAGATGTATCATCAATGCCATTAAATGCAGTATTCCGAACATTTTTGAATTAAGGTAGTTATTTAAAATGTCATAAATTTATTTTAATCATATTCGTTACGAATGGGGAAAATGTCTTTGTCCTACAAATTGCATTTTCACTAGGGTTAGTCATAACAAAACTGTTAGCAACAGATAAATGAAATCTTTTAGGATGGAAAATTGGATACACTTCCAGATTTTGCATAGTAACATTTTGTGAATGTAACATAAGTCTTAGACTCATAGAAAAGTGTCTAAAAATAGTCACTAATTTGTATAGCATGTTACTGAGTAGATGGATAGTAATGCCTTTTTTGGAATTTTTTATGATGGGTAACCACCCCTGAATTATGTCTTCTGAACTTCAAATTGAGCAGGAAAGTTCTGTAATGCCCCACCTTTTACATTTATAAAACAGTAGCATGGCTACATATGAATAAATATTAATGTGCAACATAATCATAATATTTTAATTGTGACTCTCCAACATGCACATACTGAGTAGTATTGCAAATAGTTCAGTTGGACTTTTTAGAATTCATGAGTGAAGAAACAGAGAGCAATTCCACTTTTAATTTTTTTGTAGCATGCAGCACAGATGCAGATACCCATTAACTCTGTTATGACTGATGACCCTTGAGTATTTGGTAAACGTTCACCTGATTGAAAATTTCCTGTCATCATGGCACAAACAAGCACAGCATATGACCTCAGAACCTGTTTTTGAACTCTGCCCTGGACCTTCCTCCTCTAATTCACAACTGCTCAATTTACTTTCTGAAATTCATTCTATTCTCACAGTCAGTATCAGAAGCATTTCTTCTCTTGGAATTTTGCAATCAAAATTCTGTGAGCATTTGCTTTGAATCTTCTCATTGTGCAGTTTTTCAAGAATAAATACTACCTGATTTTAATGTATAAACGCATATGTTTGTCTAACTTCTTACTCTTTAGTTTTCACAAATCATGCTGAAAAATAAAATTCTCTGAGCTGAACATTTTTCTTTTCATCTATTTTATATTCTGTATGAATCCCATATTATCTTCTTTATGAATTTCATAATAATATACTGTATTGTTACATTACCGATATTGTCTGTTTGTCAGCAGTGAAATTTTTTAGTGTTGTATATTTTCCAGGATGCATCACAGAAGATGGAACAAGATAACCAAGTACACAGTTCTGAAGGAATAAGCAGGTGCAGTAGTTAAAAGAAGTTACATGGAAGAGCATATCTTAATGAAATGGCTTACAGATAGAGTAATAGCAGATTTTCTTTTATAAATTAAACTTTTTTGCTGGTGAATATAGTTGCAATAAAGACAGGAAAATGTCATACATTAAAGTAAATACATGTTGGTCTGATTGTTCAGTTGAAATGTGAAATTTGATGAACGTTGGCATAGAAGAAAATTAAACTGGTGGTTGCAGACGATTGTACACAAATATGTACGAGTACAAGACAAAAGACATAGGGTGATAAGTCAGAAACAGAGTTGAGATACAACACTGTTATAAATGTTTCAGAATCCACTAGAGTGCTTGTCAAACTGCATGCCAGGGTAAAGAACTGTTGCACTGACAAAGACAGGGATAGATTTTGGTATTGCCAAACTTCTGAGCCCTTAAGTGCCTCTGACATTAGGAACTAAAATACTCTAGAATTGTGTCTTACCATACCAGTGTTTAATCCAAATTGATGCTGTAATTACTATAATTAACAGCTTTAGATGCCTGGAAAGTCGTGAGTTTCAGGTTCATCATCATAATCATCATCATCTTCTTCTTCTTCTTCTTCTCCTCCTCCTCCTCCTCCTCCTCCTCCTTCTTGTCCCCCTCCTCCTTCTTATTCTTCTTCTCTGTCTTCTACTTCTCCTTCTTCTCCACCTCCTTCTCATCCTCCTCCTCCTCCTTCTTCTCCTTCTTCTTCTCATTCCTCTTCTTCTCCTGCTCCTTCTCCTTAGCATTCTCCTCCTCCTCCACATTCTCCTTCTCCTCCCCCCCTTCTCCTCATCCTCCTTCTTGTTATTCTCCTCCTCCTCCTTCACCTTCTTTGTCTTCTTCTTCTCCTTCTCCTCCTTCTTCTTCTTCTTCTTCTTTTTTGGCATTATAGTCCAATGCAGACTTTCACCTCCTTAATGGACTTCTCCCAGTCAGCTATATTTATATCCAGTGGTGCAGGATGGCCCAGCTATGCACCCAGGCACTAGGGTACCCATTTCAGTCACCTTTATTGACCAGCATGGCCTGCAGTGGGACTATTATTTTCCCAGTTACCACACAGAGCAGGTCCAACATTTTCTCTCTCACAATATCCTCCCACAAACTCATCCATTTGCTGACCACACTTTGGTCACCCATAAACAGAAATGCTGGAATTATATTGGAAAATTAAATCCAACCCGTGTCATTTTATTTTTCTCTACAATACTTTTTTTGTTGTTGTCAGTTTTCACATACTGTACTTAAAAAAAGTTGCTCCACATTTCTGTAAATTATGAAATTACTCCATGCATGTACAATTAGTGTAACACATTTCACATTCCAGGTTTTTATTGTAGGATATTTGCTTCTGTCATATACTTCAAACACATGTCTCCTAGCAGGCACATATGTATTAATATGATCTGAGTTTGTCACTCTTTTGTGTGTTGGTATATTGTTGATATTTTACAGGAGAGAGCAAATGTGAACTTGCTACAGAACAACCTTGATAGATTTTCTTAAAATTTACTGCATAGTTCTCATCCTGACATCAGTACCATTTGGTATTTATTCCTCAGACTTGCAATATAATTGATTGATCACCTCCTGCTTATTCTTAAAGTAGATTTATACCTGTAAAGCAATTTCTGTGTCTTGCTATTGCACTATTATTCTGATTGATCTGCAAGAACGTTTTAAAATATTTAAACACACTAGAAATGTTCCTAAAATATTCATCAATGGGGCGCGGGGAACATCGAGACAAGATCAGCATGTGATAAATAATTTCATTAATGGGGGACAGCCTTAATTGGAACTGACCGGGCAGACCATTTCTTCTCTTCAATGTAGGTAGTCTGTCTGAAGCATTCAAGAATGTTAGATTTTAAACTAAGTTTAATATCATATTACTCTGTTAATGTTTTGTAGTCTTTTAAGATATTTTATACATTTCAGTTTGAGTTCAGCTGCTCCCTGCTTGGAACTGGAAGATCCAATGGATGATAAGTTGATTAATGAGCTGGCGGTATTTTTGGAGCACAAAAATGAGCAATATCGTCTGCTGAGACAGTACAGGGTACATAAAGGTGACTTGCAAAATTTACATTATTGTACAGTGTTGGTCCACAACAGGATTATTTTTGTGCTATTAATGAAGATGATAAGTTACATTTTATGATGTGGAAAATGACGTTATGTTTACAATGTGATAGAAAGATGTGACAAAATTAAGCTTATGAGGCTGAATGATATGTTGGCTTTTAAGTTATCAATTTGTGTGTCCTGTCCTGAACTATCAATTTACTCACTTGCTCTCATGACAGTTTCCAGCTCGCTGTGTACAGTGGAGACAATGAAAATAATTAAATAAATGGGAGTTGCATTTAAATAATTAAAAATTCTATAACTAATAATTATAAATATACAAACCATAATTTCAATGCATTATGTTATGAAAATAAAATTGCAGTGACTAAACATTTTATTGACTTAAATTTAAATACACTGTGGGGTACCATATGTTGTCTTGGAATAATGACACAGCACTCCAACAGTTAATAGAATTTATTTCCGTTGCTTGGTTGTACAGTGAGTAATTCTTGTAGTGATATCTCATAGCTAGCACTTCTTCTGCTGTCGGAGTAGAGACTGATGCTTTCTCAGCCAAGCCAAGCCAAGCCAAGCCAAAGTGTTAACTGGGGGCGGAGACTGGCGCGAAGCGCAAGTCGACGTCCCCCTGTCTGTTAGCCATTCCTGCGTTTGACCGCGTTGCTGGGCTCAGTAACAGATTCCTAAACTCTAACAGGGTGATTTG
>Ga0123357_10004379_pt1 | contig 16555 bp, 10 predicted proteins | sample TergutEmb28metaG_FD_89873 | JGI IMG/M metagenome (GOLD analysis project Ga0123357, IMG submission 89873) | Embiratermes neotenicus P4 segment gut microbial communities from Petit-Saut dam, French Guiana - Emb289 P4 | ecosystem: Host-associated > Arthropoda: Insects > Digestive system > Gut ... | reverse complement strand
TTTTTTTTTTGTTTATTAATAAATAAAAAATGAGATTTATATATATAAAAAAAAAATAAAAAAAAAAAAAGGGGGGGGGGGTGATTTTTGTTTTTGGGGGGGGGGGGGGGGGGGGGGGGTGCCATGTTTGTTAAGGGGACTGTCTACACACCCCATTCCCGCTGAATCTTGACAAATCCGAAATCGAATTTGAGGTGCTTGTGAATCACTTTAAATCACATGTTGTTCATACTTTGAAACTGTTTTTTATGTGCAACTCACTCACATTTCAGTATAGTACATGATAAACTTTGAGACTTCTTTATGCTGTACATATCTCATTAATATGGACAGCTTAATTCTTTTAGAATAAATTTCTGAAAATGTAAAGATAATTTTTAATTAACTATCCTTTGATGCATAATTTTTCATATAGTTTCTAAGAACAAAGAAAGAATGTAAACTTTCCATGATTGTGCCACTACCAGTACACACTTTCTGTGCTCTTACATTGTAGTTGCTAATGCTGTTCATTCATATTTTTGCATGCATGTGAATATAATGAAGTTACCAGGTATGTGTATAAATTACTAGTAGAGTGTGGAGGACGCTTGTGAGTGCGGTAATGAACCTTTGGGTTCCGTGAAATGCGGGGAATTTCTTGACTAGCTGCAAACCAGTTAGCTTCTGAAGAAAGACTCTGCACCACGGAGTAAGTAAGTAAGTAAGAGTGTAATAATATTTTCAGGACAAAAAGCTTTCATCGTTTGAGGAGAGAAAGTTGTTGGTGTGTGAAGAAGCTGTTGAAGCAATTGATGCAGCAATTGAATACAAGAATGAATTAATATGTGGAAGGAAGTGGCAAGGTTTAGATAACAGCCTTGTTCAGCAGCTGGAGAAGGTGAATTAAAGACTGCCTATTTGTCCATGGCTTTATAATTATTGCTTTACTATATCATTATATTGATTTTGAGATCAGCCTTGTATACTATCCTAGGACTGTCTACTGTTGGTTGGCAGCTACTGATTAGCAGTATACCACTTATGATTATGGATTTCATTTCTGAAATCTAAAGTCATGCTTAATTTCTTTTGTGAATGCAGATGTTATTAAGATGCCACACATTCTGAAAACGTATGTATTTAGCAATGTTCAGTTCAAGTACAGAGAGATAGTTCTGAAGACTGTAAAACCCTGTCAAAATTGCTGCTTGCTCAGAGTGACATAATTTAGTGAATAGTATGGCACAAGTAAACCAGCTACAGGATTGTTTTAATCTGGAAGCTTTGAGTTCAGAAATCCTGATACTTCAGCAGTTGAGGAAAACAGTCCACAAGTCTCAAAGTTATCCAAAAAATCCTGCAAAAGTACCTATACATTGAACAGTGTGGTATCTCCTGACCCATTTTCTCATACTCCATTAACTTCTTGAGCTATGAAGACTCCTGATCTGCATTACCCTGGCCATTCAGCATCCTCAATAGACACTGAAGAGACCACATAAAAAACAGGACCCTGATGTCCTTGAACCAGCAGGTATAGGACAGCCAAATGGATTCTCCTCTGAGAGGAGTTTTGCAAACTAAATATAGGACCCATAACAAAAAATTACTTGTAAGAACTTAGATCAGTATAAGTACTGTTTGATAATGAAGAGTGTATGATAATCTGGCATCTGTCTGCTGTGGGTGCTAGATAATACAAAATCTCCTGTACACAGAAAAAGGTTTTACCTATCACTGAAGAATAAAAGTTTGTTTGAACAAATCATGTACCAGCCGTAGAGATTTCAAAATGTGAGAAATTTGCAGTATAGGGAGTCTGTATATCAGATATTTGTAGCAGGTTGGTCTATCAAAATTTCTATAAATGGCCACGAAAACTAAAATCAGTATTTTTTTCATTGAAGGAGAATGGCCAACATAATGCATTATTTGTCAAAAATCAAATTTGTTAAAAATATGAAATTACCATCCATGACTTTTTAAATACATTGAGAGTTCAAAAATAGATATGGCCCTTATGACCACTCCTGTTATAGAGAAATGTATTGTATGTGCAAGGCACTTCACAGACTCTTAAACTAAAACACCTTATTGCAGGGTGAGAAGATGCTGATGGAATGCCTGATGCAGCTTTCACCCATGGAGATGAGAAATCTGTTACACAAATATTTCCAGAAAGTCATAGACCTTAGGGAGAATGGTAGCAAGATGGAAGTTCAATTGGCAGAGTACGAAGTAAGTTCCTGTAGTCAATTTTGTTTACTTCATATGTCGGTACTATTATTTCGTGCAAATTTATTTTTGTAAACTGAAGAATCCCTGTGTGCTGCTTTTTTATTATTCTGTCATGTGCCCTAAACTTCTAAATTGCCATATTATAAACACATTTCATACCTACTTTTCCTTATGATGAAGCATATACTTTATTCTGCGATACTTTGTGCAAGAGGATGGTTTGAGGTTTGGTTACAACAGAATTATTAATTGGATCACTCAAAACCTGGAATCCCTATCTGATGTTCCCCAGTATAAGACTTTCTTTCAATTAGTTCTCAGTTCCTATGGGTGCAGTCCCATTTTCTGTATTAAATTATAGTCATGCACTGATTTTCTGAGCTGTCCATTATTCTTCAGAGAAATACTGCATAGGGGTTTTGCTTTAGTTACAGCACCTGTGTCAGATGTCAGGCCCTATTTAGTTGCTAATTTTTTCACCAGGTACCAAAATAGGAAGTGATGACAATGTCAGATGGTTGCTCTGAATTAACAGCACATTTCTTCAGAAGTTACAACTCCAGACATGGAGTATGGAATGATAATGTGTTTGCAAATGCACAGATTTTGTATCAAAAAGTTACATTTAGTCAACTTTGTGTTTACATACACAGAAAAGTACATCATATTTTGCTACATTTTGTTTTGTCTGAGAGTATTATATTTTAATTGGTTTTCTTCCTTTTATTGAGTAGGAGATGGTGTTATTACAGATACCATCAAGTAAGTGACATCATTGTTATAGGCCAAGTATATACAGAATTCTCATTAGTGGTGTGATGATTCTCCAGCTGCATATTAAGAGATGAATGAACAGGAACTGCATAATTTAAAAGTGCCTTTTCTTAAAGAGAATTAAACCAGAACACAAACACATGAGTTTTCTGTTGGAGTAGCTGGTGTGTTTACGACCATGTGTATAAACATGTTAACACACATTCACACGTGTAAAACAGAAACTCAAAAAAATTATATATCTGAAGTGGACACTTTGAGATCCAACAGTGTGATAAATTTGGTGATAGAATTACATTTACTGATCAGTGTTTTAGAATTATTTCATGACACTGATATTTTTGTGGCTCTGTGATACTTACACATTTATAGTAATTTCTGTTATACAGTTCTTGATAATCATCATATTACGGCATTTTATTTCCAATATTAACTGTGTTATCTTAAAAGAATTATACCATTTATACTGTTCATTATAGTTGCTCACAGAGGCTCAAACGTGGAAGATACAGGCATTAATCCATGCTCGGCAGCAGTCTGATTATGAGGCAGAGCGACGGTTTGTGCTCCTGCAGAGAGAGCATGAGGAAGAGATTCATGTTATGTTACGTCATCTTGCCGAGGAATCAAGTGGTAGTTCAGGTGCCGAAGCGGCTAGTCGCCACCTGCTGCTTCGTAATAGGGATGCAGAACTTGGCAAATACAAACGTGAGAACAGAATTTTGAAAAAGAGGATCCAAGAGTTAGAAGCATTATTTAAGACTGATGCTAGAGGTAAGCAGTGTAAGAGCATTGGGATATTCGCATCAGAATTAGTGCATGTTTTGGGAATTTGAGGCACTAGTTTGGAGAATTTGTATCCACCTGTTGTTTTCTGTCTGTGGTTTCATTAGGTAGTCCCCAGTTTTATTGAATGCATATAGTAGTCGTGAATGGTATTTTCATTACTTCCATGCCACCTATTGTAAATACCATAGAAATATGTAATTTCTATGGTATGTAAGCCCAGGACAATCACCAGCATAGTGGTCATTCAAAAATACAGGGAACAAAATAACTGGAAGCAAGCCCTTGTCATTGTAGATGATTCTTGAGCCTGGACTGGATAGAAGAAAAGACAGTTCTGTAAGTCACTAAAAGCTGATGGAAATGTGTTAATAATGTTTGGAACAATGTTAATGGTTCTGATTACAGCCATGATTAAAATTATGTATTGGATTCTATACTGGCAGCTTCTTTTTCCTCTAAATTTTTGTATTAGCTGTAACAAGATGGTGATTGTGCAAAATCTGTGATCTTGTAGGTCCATGTTAACATTTGATATTGGGATTATGTAAAAATACGCAACTTCTGATGTGATTGTTGTCATTTGAAATGAAAAATGATTCCCACCTTCACAGTTTGCACAAAGCTGTAACAGAAAAATACCAAATGTAACGAACTGTATTCAGTGATGTAGCCACACCTCTGAATGCCCCAGACACTGACATGCACCTACACATGAGTCTCACATTCTCATTGGTGGTGACTGTGAAGATTGTCGTCTTATGTTACATAGTGCCATGTAGTTTGGTAGTGAGTATCAAACAAAAGGTTTGAAAGGTTTGTTTCTATGTACACACATGCTGTGTTAGAGAGAAAGAGGAAGATAAACAGCACTGAACTGAAATATAAAAACAACAGTTACTCAATAAGATGAAGAGCAGGAACTGACAAAACATTAAAATGTATTGAGCTGCTGGCAGACTTCTGAGTGATGAAGAATATTTGAAAAATCAGGGGAAACCAGAGTTGCATAAGGTTTACTAGTGCAGGAAATATGAACGTAAACTCCAAGTATTACTGGATCAGGCTACTGCACTGTGATTGCACCAGTCAGTCAGCAGACTTTTGTGGGTTGTCCATAGATTGGCTTCACACTTAAATCCCACCATACATCTTTTCTGCCGTTGAATTAAAATAGCGCATAATCATACTGTGGGTCTTTTAAGAAACATAATTGATATACTGCTGTCATTATTTAGTTCAGAGCAGTATGTAAAACATCTTGCATTCTTTCTTTACCTGAAGCACAGTGTAGACATCTATACTTGACCAGAAGATCTGCCTGAAGACCATTTCCCATGCTGTCAAATTAATTATTTATGCTAATAGCTCACTTGTAATTATTGATATCCAAATGGGTAATTTTGAATTCTGTTCTGAGTACTTGTGCATCTGGGTTGTAATCTGTCATTACCCTCCTGTTAGTTATGTGAGGGCTTAAGAGACTTATTAAACACACAGTTTGTATTTTGTTGTGCAGTGCGGCGAAGAAGTAGAAGTGTTAGCCCAGTTACAATACCTCAGCAGAACTTGAAACAGCTCCAAGGCTCAGGGTCTGTGCCAACCACCAAAGTTACCAGGGAGAAGAATAGACTCATCATTCAGCAACACAAATCAAAGAAAACTTCACGGAGCTAGCTCAAATGTTATGTGCCACGGTAATGATTGCGGTATGACTTCACAGGAAACAGAAAACTTCCGTCATCTATAAAAACAACAGTATATTTAACGTGCCTTGTCATAAATGTTATGTATAAAAACACTGCACTGTAAATATAGCTTGTCACCCTTCAGTGCATATCAGACATTTGTGATATATTTAAAAAAACAGTCATGCCATTGCGCCCAAAGTTAACAGCATTACTGATGTGATGAAGATGTGGGATGGGGACATACATCATAATTGTCTGATATAATGTTATGTCAGACGTTGCTGAGGGGTTAAAAACAGTTTAATTTTATTTATTTATTTCACATACACTCTGTTAGACTACTTACTAAAAGTTTTCTCTCATATACCTTCTTCTACCACTGACATACCATGTTGTTTGGACACGCCTGTATTTATATATATTTTTAGTTTCACATAGGATACTAAACATTTGTAATACAATGGAAATTTAGAAGCAATATCTGGAATTCAGTATTCATATTGATGTTTTTCTGAAACTGATCAGAAGTTTGTTTTTTGACTCAGAACAAAGTGACACAGAACATAGCTGTTAGAGTGAATAGTGTAACAAGTGGTGATAAAATGTCACTAAAAGAGGAACATATAATCAAAAAAATGCCTTAATAATCATTTGGAAAGAGATGGTATAGGCAACTAAGAATGGTTGTATTGAAGATATTATATTTATGTTTTATATTATATTTAATGATGTTGTCAGTAGCTCAGGCTATATGTTTGAATGGCAGGATGAATTAATGAAGCAGCCATAGCCTTATTTGAGGAATCTCAGCCTTCAGCCACAAGGAGCAAGGAAAACTGTGGAAGACCTCATGTAGGATAGCTGCTCACTGGATGAAGATGTGATGTGGATCCAAGTCTTCTTGATTATGAGGCAAGAACAATGCCCACTATTTAGATAAGATATTTTAGTGATGATTGTAATGGCTTAGATGGTGTAGATCAGTGTTTTTACCCTTGGTGTTGCAACATGTATCTGGATCACAAGAGGTTCATAACTCGTCATCACTGCCATTCTGTGTCCCTTTCATCTGTTTCATCTTCTTGAAGTCCTGTGGGTTTTTCACCATCTGGAATTCTCTCCTCAGAGCAATGGTAGTCAGCTGAGGCCTCTTCACAGCAGCGTCAGAACATTCATCATCAATATCACCAGATATTCACTGAGCAGTATCAGCTGTTCAAGGCCTGCCTCAGTTAACTCAGCAGTATAAGAGACAAGAACTCCCTGGTTATCTCTGTCCTCTATGTCTTGGAATCCTGTGGAACTGTACAGGCTAAGATGCAGAGGTACCTTTTCATCCTGATGGTGGAGAATCCTTGTAACAGGGCTCGGGAACCTATGGCACATGTGCCCAAAATGGCAGGCGGAAAGATTTCCATGGCACACAGCACTCACTGCTAATCCCAATTTTTTTTTTATTTCTCTTGCCCAACCAGCATCTGTATATTGTGAATAATATATGTACATATACATATATCTGACTGTGTAGATGTTGTGTATGAATTACCATTGCTACCAAATAATACTGCAAGTGAAACGTTTTTATACGAATCGGGAGGGGTGCAAAGTGTTGACTGGATATTTTATCATTGGCATGCCAGCCTGGTGGTGACTGGGTGAATATGTAATGTTCGACAAAACCTTTTACAATCTTCTTTTCAAGCAGGAAGTAGTAGCAGCCCCAGTTATTGCCACATTATCTTCATTATTGCATTCCTCAAGGAGGCCTTTATTAGATATGAATTATTAATATGGTATAAATGCAATATGAATTAATACAAATAATGGAATAATTAATAATATTTATGGAAGATTCCAAGACCTTATCTTGCTTTTCAAAATTTAAATGGGCAAACAAAAGAATTTCTTCAAAATTTATAAACAATTTGGTCATGCGTCCTTAAAAAGTTTTGCCAGCTCTGCCCTATAAGTTATTAACTGCTTCAGACCAAAACTCTTCCAGCAGCCACTCAGGGCTGTGGACTTCAGCTGATTCACAGACCTTTTATATTTACTATGCAGTCAAATATGCTATATGATTGCCAGCATTCAGTGACACTAACGAACGTATCCTCACTAGCATCTAAGATCCTGCAGAAGGTGCCGCAAGTCTAACAGCTGTTGTGACAATTCCCTGGTCAAGTGGCTGCAGTAGTGTAGAGGTGCTGGGCAGATACTAGACTGGATATTTGGGTGGGCCACATCAATATCCTATGGCTGCCCCGGGACATTATCAAGGACAAAGAGGGCCTTCAATGCTTCAATGCTTGGCCTTCACATACAGTTTTAAAACCAGCCTTTATTGGCATGGCCCTTCTCCCTGACTACAGTGCCATGACTATCAATAATTTTTGTGTCTTATATTCCAGCTATACTCACCAGACCCACTTCATATTTTAGAGGATGGGTTCTTGCCAACTTATACAAGAAATTTTGCACTCCAGGGAGCAGTGACCTTTACACTTTTCCTGATGTGTTCATTTCTTGGTGAAACAGATCACTACTGCATTTAGGCTCTACTATAATGGTGTCCACCACAGTAGTGCCCATTCCTTGTCTGACTTATCCAGCATGTCCACTTTCTGCAACAGACACTTTAATTTCCTTTGCCCCTCGTAAACACATACATCACCCCTTCCAGGCATAATTAGAACACGAGTGCAACAGTTTGTTTTAAAAACTGTGAAAAGTGCATCCAGAGTGCATCACACAAAATCTATATAGCTTCTGAGTGAGACAAGTAGGCAGGCAGGGGAGGTGCAGCTTCTTATGTAGTACTTGTGCACACCTGCACAAGCACATCTACAAATTGGCAAGGGACCTACACCACAAACACATGAGGGTTCCACAGTAATTCTGCAAATCAGTGAAACCATGACGTGAACAGGAGGGTCTGCTGTATATGCACAGTACTTCTGTGCTGTAATTGTTACTAACTGATATCAAATATGTTGTGTAAATGGTATTGGTGCTATTATGGAACACTTATACATTACTGTTGTAATTTATTTTAATGGTATATATATGTATATACTTTTAAAATGCTTACAAAATTGTATCTGTTAATCGAAAGTTTCAATAAAGTACACGATGCAACTGTGGGACAGCATGAAAACAAATGAGACTTGACATTGCATGCCTACAAATTATGTCATGAACATAGTAATTTAATGGGTCTATTTGTCACATCGTGGGAGGGGCATAAGTTGTGGGTGTTTGAGAATAGAATGTTAAGGAAGGTATTTAGTCATAAGAGGGTCACAGTAACAGCAGACTGAAGGAGAGTACATAATGAAGAGCATCGTCATCTGATACTCACCAAACACCATTCAGGTGATCAAATGAATAAGAATGAGATGGGTGGGTCTTGTGGCACATATGGGACAGGTGCATACAGGATTTTGGTGGGGAAAGCTGAGGGAAAGAGGTCACTTGGATGTCTTAGGCATAGATGGAAGGTTAATATTAAAATGGAGCTTAAAACCTAGGATGGGTAGTGGGTATGGTTTGATCTGGTTCAGGATAGGGAAAAGTGGCAGTCTGTTGTGCACAGTTATGAAACTTCAAGTTCCATAGAAAGCATAAAGTTTTTGATGAGCGAACTTATCAAGAATGAATCTGTTCTATGGCATTAGTTAGTTGTTAGTTTTATAACAGATGTTACTGCTGTGGCCTTGCACAAACCCTTCACTGTTAGCTTCTCAAGAAGGGCTCTTGTTCCACTTAATTCAAGTATCCCAGTACCATTTGCTGGCTAAAGCTGTAACTTAAGTTACATATGACCGATATATATATATATATATATATATATATATATAACAAAAAATTAACGGAAGCATAATTAAGTTGCTCGAGGAAACAGAGAATCCGTCCCTAGCAACAGTAATAAACTTTTAAAATATATGTACCAATGTGAGCAACAAAAATATAACCCACCTCCACCGTTGACGAAATTGTACGACCACCTGAGAAGGATCCGAGATGAAACGATCCCAATGCCCCCTCTGTGTTACGATATACATTATCACCCATCTCGTTGCATTACTGTGGCTCAAAATATGGAATTAAGAAGTGATCACGTGTGTGATGCATTACTTATTTACTATTTAATTGCATTGTTTATGCTCATACGAGGGCCCGTATAATCTTGCAGTTGATCTTTGTGGCGTAATACCTCAAACAGCCGAATGGAACCATGGGAACGTCAGTGTGTGCATGAGCCAACTTTCGAACTGGATACATCCCCAACACGTGTTGCCATTTTACATGCCATACCTCAGAATAAAGGTGGTATAGCATGCATTTCAGTGTGGTGCAGACGTAATACATTCACAGCGATGCTGAGCGATGAGTGGAGAGAGTGCCAGTAACTGCTTATCTTCTTATAACCTGAGTCAGTTGTGTTTCGTTGGTTGGTTGCGCTGTCATTTAGCACGTGCGTCGCGTAAGGTCACACGTGGCTAGTGTGACACTGAACGTTTTGTATTGGATAAAGTCAAACGTGGTTAGTGTGACATTGAACGAACTTTGTTGGATAAAGTCAAAAGTGATTAGTGCGACAGTGAACGTTTTGTGTTGGAAAAACGCTTGATTGGTCCAGTGTGTCTTGTATGAGGTATATGGGCGATAGAAGAATTGAGGTGCTGCAAAGTTTAGCAATTTACCAACGTTTGTATATATTTCTATATGTTTACAAGATGGAGCATACGTTACCAAACATGAACGTGAATTCGTTCGTCGTTGGTCGTACAATTTCGTCTACGGTGGAGGTGGGTTATATTTTTGTTGCTCACATTGGTACACATATTTTAGAATTTTATTGCTGTTACTAGGGACGGATTCTGTATTTCTTCGAGCGCCTTATTTATGCTTGCGTTAATTTTGTTTTTGTTAACCAGGTTAGTGTGCTTAGACACATCAAGCGTTAGGGCCGGATTTAAACCCCGCTTGAGCAATTTTAAGAGATGCGGCTAAATTTGGAGCCTTTAAAAGCTATCCGTATTCTATTAATACAATACCTCAGAATCTGTTGGAAGAAAGTACAGTCTTAAAGAAGATATTACGTGATGGTTCAGGTCCCTCGCACGAAAGAAGAGTTTGCCTAGTGTAAATTACGTCGAATGAGCGAATAATATTTTCTGTTCATTTGCCCATGTCGACATGCCCCATTGTACTACTGTAGCTTACAACCGTGTCTGGCTTGTTGGCTCTGTCATCTTAGTCTTTTGATGGTTCCGTTTACTGATGGTTGGTGCATGTTAGTAAGTACGCTTCAATTTTGTTCGTCCACACCACAGCAGTCAGGTCTCCCCAGTGAAATAAACATTCGCAAACAGACATGGGTGCTGTATTTTTTGCTAGAGAGATCTCATTTTTTTTACAACGCTATGAACTGGAGTAAATGGGCAGTCCTGGGCATTACTTGTGGAAGCCCCCAGTTCAAGTTACCACCAGCACTGGTCTGACGTTGCCGATCTTCTCCATATTCTTCTTCTTCTCTTCAACATCACAAAACTGCTGTAACCATCATTCAGAATCATTGCCTATTGCCTGTGTATCTCAGTTTCGACACTGCTAGACTGGCCCTCTTTTGTTGGCTGGGGTGTGAGGAGAGAAAAGCTTTGTGTGTGTGTGTGTGGGGGGGGGGGAGGTTACCATGAGCTTCGCGAGCATATGTGAGAGAGAGAAAGAAAATTCAACTCATCGTCGCTTCTCTTGTCACTCAGACAATGAAGCACGTATTTGTTCACTAATTCTACGAAGTAACCGATCCCGGTGGCCGCGCTGTCTTAAGGCGTGGGTCTGCGGCCGCTTGATTGCTGGAATCGCACTTTCGAATCCCTCTGAGGGCGTGGGTGTTTTTGTGCGTTTTGCTGATAGCGGCCTATGTGAGCGCCTGATTACTCGTTCAGAATAATCCTACCGGATGTATGTGTGTGTGTGTGTGTGTGTGTGTGTCTAATTATGTGTGATTTAGAAACTTCGAAAAGTGGAGACCTGGGCCCGAGTTGGGTTGTTGCGCACGAATTGTATGTATTTCCAGGCTTCCGCTACGAAGTAGATGAGAACTGCGAAGTTCTAAAATTGTAGGTAGTACACTGTCGGTTATTCATAACCTCACACTGTCGATACGATACCGTATCGGTAGAACATCCATCTTCAAGCAGTCATAAGTCAGCTTACCATTCCCGTACTCACGAAACCCTTACAATGATTGTCCATACTTGCAAACCATATGGTAAAGTATGGTCCACAAGCGATTTACTTTGAGGTTATAGTATGTCAAACCACGTAAAGAAAATTTCAAGAGCGGTCAAGTTACTTTTCTATCTGTCCGTAACCGCAGGCCTCTATTTACCGGGATTACGAATATCGCTTATAGGACTTAGGTGCTCTCGTTTAACAGGGATTTAGCGCGTCACAAAGATGTCTCTACCTGCGCAGAATAAATACACACTTTCATGCCCCATTAGAATTCGAATCCAAGAGACAGAAGACAGTTAACGTGCTGCTACTGATCGACTGGTACTTCAGGAAATGTGAAGTCCGATCTTACTTTAGGTATTGGTTACAATTAAATGTGTAGCTCGCCCTCTAACATGCCATAGAAGGCACAGAGAGGGAGTAAAGGTATTGCTGTGCTCATTCTTAACCTCGGCGGTAGATGGGGGTGGGTGATCAACGCCACGCCCCGGCCGTTTTACCCATACGAAGGAGCTTCGGTACCCATTATACAGAAAGCTGAGTGGACCCCGTTGGTAGGTCTGGACGGTTGTGGAGAAGAGAAAATTTGTCTACATGCATCTGGTTTCGAACCTCCCAGGCCGTAGCGAATCGCTGTACCGACTGATCTATTCCGGCCCTGTTTGTCATAGGTTGCACAAAAAATTTGTTTCACCGCTCCGAAGAAGGTTAATGTAGATGTCGTTACCGTAAAGAATTATGTTGGATTTGAGTTCAAGTGTTCTGGGATGTTAAACCGCCTGGATTGATTGAGAAGTCCTGACCGACGTTTCGAAAGTTCGTAGTGGCTGTATCTTCAGACTCGAACAGTCAAGTTTAATCTCAAACGCTTTTGGTTTTATCTTTTCAGTTTTACACAAACACAACAACATTCGAGCTATAAATAAATAAATAAATAAGACCGTTAACTTCACGTGTGTTTGCGAGATAAAATGTCGAATATAAACCGCACTTTGAAGTGCTGACTTCGGAGATGTCGCCATAGCGAAATAAATTTTGTAGATGTCATCTCACCTGTGTTTAATTATCTCGTAACACGTGCCGACGGTGTGTATTGAGGTGACGTGTGTTGTGTGTTTCTCTACAAGTCCTGTTCGAAACGCTTTCTCGCCCCGATAAATACTTAGCGAGAAGCGTGTATAAACGCATTTACTACTTCTCTTAATGTATATTTGTGGTAATGATTGGTCGACATGTGACATTTGAAAAGGATGGACAGTTTTTCGTGAAATTCACTAATATTAAATTTTATCAAAATCTGTTTCATCCGTACGAATTTCACCTGCCAAAAACAAATGCAGAAATTCCCCAGTAGGTAGATAATTCTCGAACGCGAGATCACACATTTGTAATTATTTTGAATACCGTAATTTAACGTAAAAACATGTATTGAACACAAAATCTGTTTCATTTTTCTCTACACTTTTCGTACACTACTTAGGAACAACTTTTTTACGTGAAGACTGAAAAAAGAGAACAAAGTCAGGAAATTCCTGCAACTTTCTGCTTCATTAATTATCATCTCCCTCTCTGTTCCTAAACAATAACTTTATCTTACATCGATCCGTGATAATAAACGTGTTCTGCCGTATCTGTCTATAGCGGTGGTCAGTGGCGTTAATTAAATTACAGTGGTTCATTTGGCCTGGTTAACAAATTCTTTGGCCTTTCCCGGGGACCGCGAGGTCCGCAGTCGCTTGCTTGCTGGGATAGTGGTTTCGAATCCCACCGGTGGCATGGATATCTCTTGTGTCTGTGTTGTCAGGTAGAGAGAGGTCTCTACGACCAGCCGATCATTCGTCCTGCTTTAGTGTTGCGTGTCTGAGTGTGATCTAGAAACCTCAATAATGAAGAGGCCCTGGATCAGTAGAGCTGTCGAACCATGCAAAAACATTTGTAACGTAGCAGCAGTGCAGTTATCTGGGGCTTTTAGATCCCGAGTCATGTAATCACAATGGGCACTCCTGACAGAAACCACGATCTTAAAAAATACAACTATTTACTGAGTCTCCTTTTATTTGGCTCAGTAGCTTAAAACCTGTTCATGTCAGAAAATAGTATTTGTAATGTAAAATATTAATTTTCCGTTCATTTCTCCGCCCCTTTAACCCTGTCGCCACACGACTCGACCCCCTCTTACAGCTATGCTCCTCAGTAGGAGCGATTAGACATGTCAGAGTTTGTTAAGAACTGGGCGTAACGATAGATTTGTGTGTTCGCGGTTGACAAGCTACCAGGTGGTTGGTTTGTGTGCGTATGACGTAGGCGTCCTTTGTTCACTGCCGGTACGCTCCCATAATTATGTATAAGCTCTTCTTTCTGACTATGGAGGCAATCTTTGAATGTGAATAAGAAGCAAGCAATGGGTCGTTCGGCAGATGGGTTGCAGGATGGACAGAGTCAGTTTATGTGTGACATACACAGATATCTGGCAAGGCTCCATAGTGACTTCATAAGGAGGGAATTTTGCAAACCTAGCAAGGCCCCCCCACCCCCACAACATTCTGTTATAGACCTTCTGCATATTTAATGCCCTTTACAGGATATTTGCATAGATATGACCATTATTTTTGTTCAGTCATCTTTATTTTAGTCGTGTTCTTAAGTCTCGATATTGCCTTTCAGCTCACTGATTTATTCGCATTTTGTATTCAGGCCGCACGTCACAGCCAAACTCAGACGTAGCGTATTGCGTAGTACCAACAGTAAGGAAGACTATGGTACCTGCGGGAATTCTAAAGTCCTTCGATTTTCTAAGACATGCAATTGTTTATATTATTAAAAAAGTGTACTGTACACAGGAATGGACGTAATTGTGAAAGGATTACTTTTATGAGTAAAAAGTGATTCAACTTTGCGGTGTAGCTTTGCAGTTCTGGTCAGAGTTCATCTGCTGAGTGAGCAAACGTCATTGCGCTAAATTTGTCATTGTAACGAGTTACGCATTGCTCGTAGTTTGTTTATGACACTTATATACGAACTGTTTGTTTTAATACGGACATATTTTTTAGTAAACCGGAACCGACTGCTGCAGAGTTGGTCTCAACATTTATCACCGTACTGCAAATGATGTCGTCCGCTCAACGGCGTCGCCGGCCAAGAGCGGGTTCCGAGTTTCGCTGGACATCTGTGTGATTCATATAGATGTTGACCGGCCAGTAATAATGTCGCTTAGATCCGGAGCGTGTATGTCAGTACATACTGAACAGTTAGCGTAATTGTTTTATTAATTTTCCTTATTCTCCGTTTTTTACGCGTGTCACCTCGGATGGGAAGCAGGCTAAAGACGCTCCAAAGAAGGAATCTGTACGACATTTACCTGGTTAGGCTAATACACTACACGAACCTAGACTCTTTTTTATCTTATTCTACCATGGTAGTTTCTGTATGTAAGACGTACGGTTGTTACAACAAAATATTCGTCAGATATTTATGGAACACAGAATAATTGAAAACACATTTTTTCCATTGTTTTATGAATAACACTGTCCATTGTTTACCTAATATAACGTAATTATTTGTCATGTATGAATATTCGTCAAATAAGTATTCAACACAGTATAAGTTATAACACATTTTTTCTATTTTTTTAAGAGTAACACTGTCCTTTGTTTATAGTAATGTAACGTAATTATTTGTCGTGTATGAAGATCGTTTCCTGATAAGAATTGCGTGAGGTTTTCCCCGCTCTGTACGTTAATTAGGCTATATGTTGCTCTATATCCCGTTCTTTTCTGTTGTAGTTTTTAGTGGTCTCATGGCTAATTTGTGATCTTTGTCAATATCGTGCGTCCCAGAAAACTTTATAACAATGTGTGATGAGAATCCTTATTAAAATGCGAGAATGTAAACGCTCTTTTCTGGCCATGTCTTCCTACCCGGAGTTATTGTTATTGAAGTATCAGTTTTGTCCAATTAAAAGATTCGTCAGATAAGAGAAACTGTTTGCACTGTACCATATTTTGCAGGCCTCGGTGTAATTTAACGTCACTTGAGATATGAGTTTAATCCATCGTTAACATTTTCATTCAGTATTTTAATTTGGTGATTTAAAGTATTGAATGAAAATGTTAACGATGAATTAAAGCTCATATTTCAAGTGATGTTAAATTATACTTGAGATATGAACTTTAATTCATCGTTAACATCTTCATTCAATATTTTAATTTGGTTATGTTTTGGAAGCAGAATACTTTAATCGTACAGACAGAAGTAGGAGGAAGGGTTTTATGTTGAATCACCCTCTTCAAGCATAAACAGGGCGCACGAAGTAAAGCCGTCTTCAAATAGTTATGTCTATCATACAGGACCAGTACTGTCAAGGTTGCCGTCCGATTCATTGTCGTACATAAAAGTGAAGCTCGTGTTTCAACATTGGCAAAAAGTGATTTTGTGCACTTATATTGTTGAAATTGTCCAAGTTTTGCTCAACAGTCGTCTATTAAAAGTATTTGAAACATCCGTATTTTCTTCGAGAAGAGAAGTTGAATGTACAAGTAGATATGTAACAGTTATAACATTCAGTAAGTTTTAACATCTGATGTTCCTCATTTCCGTGCATTAATCGACATTTCTATAAATAATATCCAACTAAATGTACAAATTATCGGCATACAATTGTATATTTAAAACATTATGCCTGCAACATGTTTCGATGCGTTGTGGATCATCTTCGGCGAGGAACCACATCAATCAAATTATAATTCATGTTTTGTGTATTATGTATAAAGCATGAATTCGTGTTTATACATAACTTAATTGACGTGGTTCCTTCCTGAAGATGATCCATAACTGATCGAAGT
>Ga0123357_10004377_pt1 | contig 16559 bp, 13 predicted proteins | sample TergutEmb28metaG_FD_89873 | JGI IMG/M metagenome (GOLD analysis project Ga0123357, IMG submission 89873) | Embiratermes neotenicus P4 segment gut microbial communities from Petit-Saut dam, French Guiana - Emb289 P4 | ecosystem: Host-associated > Arthropoda: Insects > Digestive system > Gut ... | reverse complement strand
TTTTGTTTTTTTGTTTTAAAAATTTTTTTCTTTTTTTAAAACCCTTTAATTTTTCCAAAACTTTAAACCCCAAATTCCCCTTAAAATTTCTTCCCCCCCCCCCCCCCAACTAAATGTTGGCAGTTATCAGGGTATACTATGGATGAATTAGAACTGGAATTTTGGGTGGTACAAGTTACTAAATGTCTTGACTGATATTGACAGTAATTATGCATGTAGAAGTACATATTTAATTAAACTTTGGCTTACTGATCATAGCAACTTTAATAATTTACTTCTCAAGTGGGTGTGATGAAGTGTGTTCACATAAGTTTCTTTGACGTTGTCTTGAACCAGGAGTACATTGAAGTATTTAGTAACCGGTAAAGACATGGTGCTGAGCTGATTAATGCAGTGCATTTTACATGCAACAGATAAAGATTTCCACTTTTTATTTGCCAGACTGAATTGGTTGTTTCTGTGACCACAAATCCTATTTTTGTACACCACTCTTGCACATTTAGAACTAATGTCAAAGTAAGGAATTTTGGCCCATCATTCTTTTGTGAAACTAAAGGGAACAATGAAACATTAGTTTATAACAGTTCTGTCCACCATGCAGGTCATGCTGTGGATGCTGATATATCCTGTTAAACAAAATGTTTTAACACTTGGGAAGCGACAATGAATCTTACTTAAAAACTGTTACAAAAATAGTTACTGAATGCCTTTCATGTCATGTCACCTAATAAGCAACTTAAAATTGTGACTGCATGATTGTGTTCACTGTTGATACAGTCTAGCAACATTATATGTGGTATGAACGTTAAAGACTGTGGATGCAGTGAACTGTGTTTTCATACATCCTACACTGTAAACTCTTTAGATGAAACTGATGGTATGAGGTAAGGTTTAACCTTACCTAGCAGCACACTCAGTGTAGTTAGTTACCATCACTCAGCCAGATATGTTTCCTTGTGTGCTGTGTGATTTGCTAGCAGATTCATCCTTGGACACGAGCTGATATCCTTGCAGATTTCTTCACACACCTACCCAAAGAACAGTAATCAAACTTCACAAACATAAAGCTGTGTTCTATTATAAGTACAGGAGAGGTATTTTTTGGCCATAAAGTAGGCTTACGTACAATTTCTGTATAATTGTTCTCTAACAGAGGCATCTGTTTTGCATTTATCACAGATATCTACTATTATCAGGATAAATGTGTGTGTGTGTATGCTATTGTGAAGGGAATGTTCATGGTGGGTGTTTTTCTATTCTTGTCAGAAGCATGTTCATCGATCTTTTTTTTCCGTAACTTCTGTTTATAACATTGCAATAGAATAGGTCAAGGTACAGTTCACCCTCTAACATGCCATGAAGGCACAGAGTGGTATTAGAGGTGTAGCTCTATACTTTAACGTTGCTGCTAGATGGGGGTGGGTGGACATTTCCTAACCCCAGCCACTTTACCCCTGGTAAAGACACGGTACCCTTTGTGCAGCAGGCTGGATGGGCTCCAGGATGACTCTGGATGGGTGGGAAAAAATTTCACCTTCATGGTTTGAACCCTGAACCGTCCAACCTGTAGCAAGTCGCTGTACTGACTGTACTCTCCGGGTCTGCATTACATTACACTATACTACATATAAATCTAGGCTTTTAATTTAATTTTATAATGGTTATACTTTGTAAGTAATCCTTACTAGACAGATACTTGGGTGGTGTATATTGGCCCATCAGTCAGTTACTGAGGTGCAGTGCATCTGCTGTATAGCCCTGCTTCAAAGAAAACAGAGATTTGGCTTTTTAGTTTCAGTTATTGTTGGAACTTTTTGCAGATTGATTAAGAGTCTGTCATGAAGATCAACATCAAACTCTGATAAATGCATTCAGTTTGTGTCTTCCACATCCTTGCCACGTTCAGTGTGTGGTGTGTGTTCCATGAATGTAAGAAACCAAACATTTACAGTGAGGGCTGAGTCATTTTCAGTCAGCATATCACTTGAAAATTTTGTGTATGGTACACCTACTTCCAAAAGTTTTAGGACTTTTTAGGCTGTTTCTGTAAAAATACATGTGTTCATTCAAATATTTTGCCTCTTGATTTCTTATAAATATTTAGGGACCATTGTGACAAAAATGTGAAATTTGTATGACTTATTTGGCAGGGTGCATAATAATGGAATACAAATATTTTGTGTTCTTTTATATTGTAACGTATTAAACCTGCATCTCTCTGGCTACAAAATTTATGTGTAAGTCTTTGGTTGTGAAATACTAGTGAAACATTGTCCTGGGTTACATAGGTGTATTTGCTAAAATGATGTATTGAAGACTTCATAGCAGCTTGTTTCAAAGTCTTAATACCCAGACTGAAACAAAAGTAATTTGTTACTGTATGATATTCCATCATGTTATGCTTATCTGTGGCATTGCAGCCCTCCATGACTTTCTGTGAATGTTTGAAACATTTAAATCTTTAAATCGTAGAGTGCAGTATTCTTTTCACTCATTCGGTTCCAGTTAAAATGTTCGGTTAAGTGTTCTAAGCAGAAAATTTAAGGAATTTATACTCATGCATGGGATGACTGTCGAACACTGCAACAGAAGCATTTCTTTAATCTGTAGTGTGTTGGGGTGGGCTGGGATAACATATGACAGAGGGGAGTTACATACACTCTGTTATTCACTTTGGAACAATGTGAATTAACCTTTAGTTGACAAGTTCAAATGTTCAAGTACCAGGTGTCTTGTAATGGTTGAAGTTTTTCTGGTTAAATTTGTGTAATGCACCGAGTTAGAAATTAATGTATAAATAACAGTTCTAATATGTAAGATCCAAATGGAAATTATTTTTTTAAGAATGAATCTGTTCGAGTGTGTGTGTGTGTGTGTGTGTTTGTAGGTGTAACTGTACATTTTGTACTGGTCTTTATTAGGCTGTATCTCTTACATTTTCTTTTACATGTTTATATTTTTCTCTTCGCTGTTTTTAATTCATTATTTTACTTCACTTTGCAATATGCCAGACACTTTTTATATATATGTACACTCATTTTCTTAAGATTTAGTGTGTGGGTTAGATTTTACAGCTGCTTTCCACTTGCATTGTGTGTCAAGAAATGAACAATTTCACCCAGCAGATATTCTCCTTGAAGGTTAGTCTTCATAGTGCAGAGAAACCTTTTTGCCTCTTTGCAGTTGCTTGGCACATTCATACTTATGTTGCTCTGAGTTGCTGATCTGAACACACACACACACACACACACACACACACACTCTTAAGAAATCATGGCTTGGTACCCAGACTGACAAAGACTTTAGAGACACTAATAATACTTGACCTGGATTCTGACAGGTATTCATCTGACAGTGACATATCTGTACTGACTTGCGATGAAGAAGAAGAACCAGTTACAGTCTATTATATGGTGTACAAGTGGGGTTGATCAACAAGCTAGGTGGGCAGGGGTGCCCAAGAATACTGTGCAGATGAACATTCTTGCAGTGATGAGACTGTTCCCACATACACCTTAGCGTATTTTAACATGGACACAGCTGACAGGTGCTCCAAACACCACGGTTCGTTACTTCCCTGGCGCAAGCCTCGCAGAATGCCAGATGTGTCACCCATAATAAATATAGACTGAATACCCCCCACTGTTTTTATGTTGTATTTTGCAGCAGTCATTACTCAGTTGGTGTAAAAGGCAATTAGTGCCATAAACAGTGCTTAGACACCTTAGACAGTGGACCTACTCCCGTGTCTGACATCGCTGAATCTGAAGTGTATCTTTTTCTGGTGATTATTACTCAAATGTTATGTGATGTACAAAACAACCTGAAAGCGTATTGGACTGTGAACAGTTTTTATACCATTTTATAGCAGGGCAATTGCATTTGACAGATCCTGCACATTTTTTTCACCACTTTGCAGCCACATTGTTTGTGACATTGACCCAAACAGGGACAGACTACGGAAAGTAAGGTGTATTTTTAACAGAGTGGGCAATGTTTGCTCAGAATATTACACCCCTTCCAAACATCTGACTGTGGCCTATCCACAGGGAGGGTAAACTTCAAACAGTAGTTACCCAAACAGCACAGAAATTATGGCAGAAGGGTTTATAAATTATATAATTTGCATGGCTGTAGGTATGGGATGTATGTGTTCTTGGGGAAGAATAGGCCACACGCTACTTTAGATATGAATGCAGCTGTTGAACGCTTGACATGAAAGGCAGAGGGACCTTGACATAAACTGTATGTTGACTCTCTCTCTCTCTCTTCTTCTTCTTCGTCTTCTTCTTCTTTTTCTTCTTCTTCTTCTTCTTCTTCTTCTTCTTCTTCTTCTTCTTCTTCTTCTTCTTCTTCTTTTGTGTACCCCTGACAGAGGGGAGAATCAGTTGTTGCAGCAGAGTAAAACCTGACAGAAAGTGAATTTCAACGGACAAACTGCAGGGGCAGAATCAAATGAAACAAAGCGATATTCTGTGTAGGACTAGAGAAGACTTGACAGCAGTGGTCAGTAGACATGAATGAGAAGTACACATTTGGACAGGTGTGCACCACTCACCAACAGATCTTAACTTCTGTGAGGAAGCTAGAAATGCTGTCAAGCCAGAAATCATTCAGTACTACAACAAACACATGGGCAATGTTGACTTACAACACAGTGTGATAAACAGTTCATTACAATGCTGGACATGGAAGTGAACAAAAACTATTTTATCACTCTGTGTACATGGCGAGACTGAACTGTGTCCTCCTCTTGACTGCTTGTTGGGACCAAAATGACTCACAGAAACTTAGCACTTTTCTCTTGTTCAGAACGTGACTGAAAAATCGGAGAATCCTCCTGCTCACATTGACCCCTGGACAAGCCCTGCGTTTCGTAGAAAGAAGTTAACAACACACTGTGAAGTTAATTTCAGCAGTCATTGTCTATTTTCTTTCTCTGGGCTATATTGCAGATGTCTGTGTCAGATCTCATTCCATTTTTGCATTAAGGTGATAGTGTGGTATTTCTTGAATTCTGAATGAGATTCATGGTCTGATGATGGCCTGAATAAGAGGCCGTAGCTAGTAACAATTGGAAGTCAGTGATGGTGTTGTTGCATGATAAATATATAGATTGACTTGCACAGTGGGTTTGTTTCACTTAAAAATTATGTAAAAAAGATTTGAAGACAAGTGCAAGAATTATGATGTTGACCTGTTGCCTTGTTGATTTTTTCAAATACTTTTATACAAAATTGAAATTGTGGTGTTACTTTGCTAACTTTAAGGATGGAATTAGGGGGTTAATATTTGGAAATACCAGTGTGGAGGATTTAAATGGCTTCCACACATCAAGCAGGTTGAAATTTCTCTATGTTGCTGTTTGCTGAACTGGGCATATTTTGATTGTTTCTTGAACTGTTAATTGGCAGTAAAATGTTAGTAGAGTTGTGAATGCATTAGTGAAGTATATAATTTTTTTATATGTTCTGCATCTGTCAAATATAAGCTAGAAGTAAGTCATATGAGCTGTGAAAATTTGTTGAAAATGAATGTAATTCCGTAGCAGAAAATGTGTCTACGCATGACTGACCTCTGTAGAGACTTCAGTGTAAAACTGTGGCTGCTTATTTTACAGGATGCCTGAAATAATCTGTGAGCAGCTAATCAGCATTTTATTGTCATACCATGTATACACTTTGATATGATTAACTGTTGTACTACAAGTGTTGCCCATAAAATGCTCCATTTCTTAGTCGCTTTACACTCTGAGAAATCTTCATGGTTACACCGTGCCTCAATGATATCAAATGCATTATTGTCCAACTAATGCACTCAAATGTATAAAACCGTTAAATTGTTAAAAACCAATTAAACTTATAAAAGTCGCTCCAACATGTTTCGGTTCACGCAGGAACCATCATCAGGGAGCTACAACCAGTGCTTAGCTAAAATTACAGGTCTTGTTGAACAGTGTATTTCGGTGCAGGCGTCAATGTTATGGCGGCATATTCTGACTGTAATAAAGGGATCCATATAAGGTATGGCTTTAAGAAAGATATTAATATATAATAAAATTACTTAATAAAGCAAAAAGGTGGACTTAGATTGTCCTATGTAGGCTTTATTACACGTGTTACGTTTGAGCTCGTATATTCCGCTGGGGTTGGCATTATTAAATTTTTGTATTGGTGGGACGAAAAGCTACCTTCAAGTTGGTTCGTTTAAAAAATTGGTGACCTTATGTTTTGTGGGACTGTGGTATGCGAAAGTAGCCCAATTCCTGTTGTGTTGTTCCTTGGCCTGTATTTGTGTTGTTCCATCTTTTTTAGCTAACAGTTTATTTCTCAGTCTGTGTATTATGTGTTCAGGGAAACCGTAGTTGTGAGCCATTGTTGAACAAGACTTGTAATTTTAGCTAAGCACTGGTTGTAGCTCCCTGACGATGGTTCCTGTGTGAACCAAAACATGTTGGAGCCGCTTTTATATGTTTAATTGGTTTTTAACAATTTTAACGGTTTTATATATTTGAGTGCATTAGTTGGACAATAAAGCATTTGACTCTGAGAGATATTTACTTTTGGAGTTTTGTGTGATAGAATATGATGCACAGTCTTCACAAAAGTAAAATGGCCTGGAGCAGCACAGTGATTTACACCTGGCTTGGGAGGATTGAACTGATGTATTTTAGCCTGTTCTTTGTTTCTGCAATCATGCCACAACTGACCTATTGGAACACTATTGTCAGAATCTTCTGGTAAATCACCAACAGCTTCAGTATGAGTGTATGTGAAATAAATTACTCCTCAGAAACAGAATCACAGATCAACTCCTCACTCTCACTCACAGCAATCTAACACACATATTTTGCCCTGGCATTAGAAGCCGAAATACGGATGTTGAGATTCGTGGTACTGAAGCTTATCTGTGTCACAGTGTAAGTCTTCTGTCATCAGTGCATAGCTGTAGGTGTAGGGAGTTACACATTGCCCTAAACATGAAGAGGATTCATTTGGTATGAGATAGACTTGGAAGAATTTGGAGTAATGTCATGTAGTTAGTATACTGATGGCTTGTACAGCTTAGGTTACAACTTTGCTGGTTAGTAAGTTGACCACTCATCCAGTATAGGACGTTAAACTTGTTGTTAGTAAACTAACCGCTAGCCCTTAAAGGGCTAATTTTATGCAGTAAGTTACAGAAACTAGCATATGGCATGCTAGAGCACTCACCATTACATTTTAGGAACCAACGTTTGGTTCCTTAGGATGAAGTGGTTAACAGTATCTCAGGGCAAATTAGAGAAACCTGAGTCAGATGGCCTTTGCTGCAGCCAAAAGAATTACACTAAAATGCTGAACACTGTACAGCATGTAACACACTTTTTTTTTAATATCTTGATTCATCATGTTGAAAAAGTTTGTTTATTAGTCAGGTATTTGAAATGCGTTAAACATTCACAAGGTTGAAATGAAACTTGTCATTAATTTGGATCATGTGGCAGTGATTTCTGTTTATGTTTGTTTGAAGAAGTGGGAGAGGGATTTGAAGTGGCCCCACCAAGTGTTTTTTGTCCCAGCTGTACACTTACGTGTATGTCATGGACATGGATAGTTTGGATTCGTTCATGTGTGGTTATGAAATTTGTTAAATTTTGTTATTGTATGGGATCTGCTTTAGACACTAGATGCCATGTGTAGTGCCTCTTTAATTTTCTTTTTCCTTGAACTACCCAGTGGTTTGCAGAGTGCTTTGGTGCAAGTCAGAGTGTTGACAAGTGGGGGTGTTCTGCTGGGTAGCACAAACAAAGTGTGTTTTGAGTGATGGGTGTTTGGATGACATTGTTATTGCTGATATTGTTTTGTTTGAGGGCCCTGTTAGATTTTATTCAGACAGTGGTGTGAGTGAAGGTTATATGGAGTATGTACAAAAAACAGTGATTAAGTTGAAGGGGATATAACCAAGAATGCAGTGTTCACTGCATCCAAGGATGTGTAGCATGAAATACCACACCCTAAAATAAGACTGGAAATCTTATCTGTATCTTATGAAAATTTCGTTTATCTATCTACAACAGTTAGGAAAGAATTATGTTTAGTAGTACACTGTAAAATAAGCACTGTGTTTTCCAATGGCTGGACTGGCAGTTTGGCAAGTGGTGGGGTTGCTGCGTTAAAGTGGTCTGTTTTTGTAACACTCAAGTAGCAGGTTCATTTTTCCATCATCAGGCAGGAAGCAGGTAAAATTAATTGCAGTAGAAAGGCAGTACAGGGAATTGACATCAGGCTTAATGGGATGGTTGCTGTAGCTTTAAATAAACCTGGACATGTAACCTTCATTCTTTTTAAGTACATATTTAATTTTCTGGGACTCCTGATTGAAAGTAAGTTAAAGCCAAATGTGTGGCCTTCATTTATTCACCTTGTCTTTGAATAAAATATGGATAGATAACAACTACTAGTGAGTGTGAGTCTAAACAGTGTGTAATGGTGTAAGAGGCAAATGCTCCAGTCTGCCAGCAGACTTTGGACAATGGGGGATATTGAAGTTATGTTTCTGTATTCCACAGAATCTTCTTTTGCTCAGAGTCAGCTTTGTATGTACCACATTGTTTCTTGGTTTAGTGTCTACCAGGCCAGGGAAATGCAGATTGAGTGTTTGACAAGCCTTAGTATATACAACACCATGAAAAAGCAGTGTGTGTGTTTGGTTTTGTTGGTACTGACGTTTGTGACTATTTCTGTATGACAAAACTTTGATCATCTTTAAAAGAAGCAGATTACTCATATTATTGGATTACCGTATCCCAGAGTTTCACACAGAATTCTAACAAAACTGTTAGTGGCCTACTGAAGCATGCTTAATCTTCAATGACAGTGGGGTGTCAGAACTAATGTATTTTTGCATTTATGTGTTTCCACCTCTTACTCAGAACCCGAAGAACACATTGCTATCAAATGGATGATTGGATTGTTCATAATCATTTTTAATAAAAATGAAGTGGTTTATTGTTTCTGAACATGTCACTGTTAGATGTAGCCTAATAAGGAAAAAATACCTAATACCAGTGGTAAATATTCTTGGATGAAATAAAAAAAGTAATATATTTTTAATAGTTTCTTATGAATAGAGTTTTCTCCTGTGGCATTATTCCCCTGTTATTATATCTAAATGGCTGGTGTTTGGCCATTGGATCCTTTCTGTAGTATTCCGTTATTTTTTTGAATTTCCCATATGATTACCAGAAGAATGTTGAAAATATGTTGTGATTACTTCCAGTTGATAATGTGATCTGTATGTTTTGTTTGTCATTTATCCTGATAGAAGTTTTGGCCAGTATGTGTGGAACAAATTATTTTCCTGCGACAAACTGGGTGGTAGTTTGTTGCTGGAAATGCAAGATGAGCTGTCAAGGATTTCACTCAATTGTCATGTGTTTCCCTTAACTATTATAAATTTGGACCTAGAAGTTTTTCACCAAAGCTGTTTATCATTTGCATTTTGTGGTTCCAAACTTCTGACTGTGTGCGATTTGAATTGGATGTTAGAGCCTTAAATTTGTTCCTGAATTTAAACTGAAATTAGCTCTCTTGCCTGTTTGTTTTTCTTTCACAGAATTTTATTTGTTGTGTTTGAACTGTACCATTATATAATATAACAAATTTTACTATAGAAATTTTGGTTCTCATTTTGTAGAGAATTGTGTATGTTTTCCATTGTTTTCAGCATTTGACTGTAGTTTGTACAAGGCCGTATGGATCTTTTGCGTATGCAGAGGACTTGGTGTTCACTTTTGGTCGGCTTTCCCGTTGTTAGTGTTACTGGGCACCATTACACGTTATCACTGATCATGGTCAGATTTTTGGCATACTGTTGTGTCAGTAAGTTCTAAATGGTAGTGTCAGCAGAATTGCCTTTGTGGCATTATGTTGATCTTAATACCTTTGTGATGGAATATTAGGACCATTCTCCTGGACTTTATCAGTCCTAGTTGTCAGATTTTAGAAATGGGTTCCATTTCTGAAATATTGTGGTTTTTGTTTATGAAGAATTAGGATGATGCAGTCCAAGAAACTAGACTAATATTGTGTTAGGCCATCATAAAATTATGTTAAACTTACCATTGACGCATATTTATAAATACCCGACTTTTTTGTCAGAATTATACAGGATAGGAAACTGGTGTTCTCCTTAAAACTGTCGTCTCCTTTTCTGTCATTATAGCCTAATTCAGGTCTTGACTGTCTTTATTTTGCTTGTACATTGGTCATATAATTTGGCGCCAAGCCAAGTAACATACGACTCCTAGGACTCCTAGAAAATGTAATAATAATATAATAAATGGGTTTCCTTTATCTCATGTTGTATTGGCTGTTCAGGTATTGTGTGCAAGAGATTGGATCGTGAGAAGATTGGAACAAAATGGCAGATGCATGTGATCATGAAACAGTTTTCTGTTGGAAATTTTTATTTCCTCCATGGATGTAATCCCTGTGGCTGCAGGAATTTTTGCATTTGGTGTCCCATTATCTTGGTCCCATATTTTTGCAGAACCTGAGTGATACAGTCATCCCTTGGAAAACTTGTGGTCCTTGAAAATGTAGAGGATGTTTACACATCCTGAAGAATTTTGTGTTGTTATAATCTATGCAAAACAATGGATATTGAGGATTCTGATAATGGGGACCTTTGGCTTTTGAATACCCCAGTGGCTCCTAAATATTTGTAAATGAAATACAAGTGTAGGTGCTTAACAGCAACGAACTAGTAATGATTATGCAGTCTTTTGGGGTTCTTGCTGCTTTACATTATGGATGCTGTAACGTTAAGGGTGTAATTTATTTACATTCCTTTGGCTATTTCATTGTAGCCTCGTTTTAAATTAATATTGTTAATTCATTTATTTGCCGTTATAATAGAAAAAAACTTGTACATGTGTCTTAATTATTTTGATACGTTGACATTTATTTTGTGAAAGAATTTTGGGTGAATAGAGAGGGAGGTGCTAGGTACCATGAGCATCAGGTGTTTGTGGGTAAAAGGGAAAGATAAATGTTTGGTGGCATTAACACACTGTGACAGTCACTAATTATAACTGGTTTAAGCATTACTGGTATCTGCCAGTATTTGTTGTTCAGAAGCTAGTGAATTGTAGAGTTACCAGTTTTACTGCTTGCATTGAACATAAATGTCAGGAGTGTTGCACATTAATTGGATTTGTAGGTAGCCAGGATCATATCTGAAGAAGTCTCTTGTATTCCTATAAGGCACTCCCATTTCCCCATTTGAATGTATGTTAATGTATGTGCCTTTTCTTTCTCTTGCTATACAAAGTACGAATCATACTGGAGGGAGTTTTGTTAAAAGTGTGAAATTAAACTCAAAAGAAAATGTAATGCAACAGGTAATCAGTAATTACTATAGGTAATAGTGATTTTGTACGAGGGAATGGATACTGAAATGAAAATATTCTTAGTGCAAGAACTGCAATGTGGATCATACCAAATTAAGGGCATATATAGACAATTACCTATATATCTATATATATACGGTTTAGGTCTTGTTTGTAACTAACAAATTGAACATCTAGTTGGTAAATCTGTTACAGCATTCCAAGTTCATTTATGTTCGCATTAAGTAATACATGTATGAACATATCGCCGCTTTGTTTTGTAAGCAGTGTAATTCACTCTTTATGGCATTTTAGTGGTGTGAGACTGCTGTGTACCATAACATTCACCACATATTATAAGACGAACCATTGTTTAAATGTATATGTATGCTACATCTTCCAGGGCGATCTTAATCGAGATATTGGCCTGTAAAAAAAATCAGGTGTAGAATACAGTTGTGCCTTGCTTTCCTGTGACAAGTGTTATGTTGGTTTTCATGTAGGCATGAAAGCACTTCCCTGAGTGAAATTTTATGTACATGCATACTCCACTAGATACATGGCACTGATACATTAAATTGTATTTTATGTGTATATACGCAAATCACATTACAATATAATGTAATGTCAAACGGCTGAGTTTTAGTAGTGTATGTGAACACTCATTTGAAATCTGTAAAGTTGCACATCACCAGTAAAATGAGAAGAGAGAAAATTCATTCATTTCAACTGTTGTCATTAATGTGGGTAAGTAAATTCAATTTATTTCATTTTCTCTGTACGTGAGGCACTTTGGTTTTATGTATGTGTTTGTATGGTGTGTGGATATATTGCCATATTTATGTATTATTTGGTATGCTCATATTTTGTTTGTCTTACATACACTGCGTTTGCAGTCATGTTTATTATCCTGGAAATTAAGTATTTAAATTTTTTATATACTTATGGAATGTTTGAAGCTATTTATTTGAAGGACTTGATTCATCAGGTATAAAATATGGTACATATTTACAGCTAACCTTGACTTAAAAATCTGCTAGGTACATTTAAAATGGCGATGTACAGGAGTTCATATTGAACTGAAGAATTCTTAGGGTGATTTCATGATACACCCCTACAATTTTGTTTGCTTATCATTTTCATGAAAATGTAATTAAGGAACTTATACAGATATGTAGATCACCACACATACACCTTGGCTAGTTTCGGTGCCCATATGAAAAGGATTTATTGGAGGTGTGTGTGTTCATATTCAGTACTGTGGCACAATGTACATCACGGAAAAAGTCACGACAGTAATGTTGTAGATAGTACTGCTTCAGGTGTGCATTGTGAACGAGCATTGCAAAGAACCATGGACGAACATAGGTTCAGTGCTGGATAAAAGCAAATATATAAACTTTTTTCCTTCTTGGATGAGAAATAGTGATGTAAACAAACAGAAAGCTGATATTTTTTATACGAAAGTCCCCGTGCGTTTTTTGAAGTTTGTTTACATGTCCTTGTATGTCTGGTATGTAGGAAGTGACATTCTGATGCTATTGAAGGAATCAACAGAAGAAGAGAAAATATATGATGATTGACTTCGTGTGCAAGAACTGAGGGACCCGTTTATGAAGAGAAGTCAGTAATTTCAAGTTGAGCTTCCGGTTAATGCGTGTTGAGGGATATTTTCAGAAGGTGCACAGTTTGTTTTGAAATAAAGGCTGGAGCTTGGCACTTAAAGACTTGTCTCTGACAGCAGACATAGGGATTAAATTGCAAAGTGATACTTTCTTCATATATGATAACACTTCCCTGACAGCTGTGGTACTCAGGGACATGATAAAAATATGTCCTTTGTTTCATTGTGGTGTGTTCTTATTGATGTTGGGTAGAAGAGTACAGAGTTTACTGTGTTCTTACCGTGTCAGTAATGTAAGTTTATTTGTGATGGAGTTGTGGCATTAGCTGTCTCTTTATGAATTTGAAGGAAAATTGGTAGAGCCACAGAAGTTGAATAATTGCTTGTACTGTTCATTTGCTGCATTTTGTATTTCCTGGTGTTTGTTACTTAACACATTTGTCTCTGTCTGAAGTTGGTCACTTAACGGGTGCTTTTTGCACATTACCTTATCAGACCATTGACACAGCTGGTAACATGCTGTGACAAGACAAAGTTTTGCTCTTTCAGAATGAGTTTTGGACTTAAGTTTTTTTTCTGTTACCGAATGGTGCTTGTAGCTACATGTTGCTGTTGTAACATAGATTTTTCATGTTAATTGCTTTACTGATAAATACTGTGAACTCCAATTGTAGTACTAAAGTTTGCTGGGCAGGGAAGTAAGCCAGCATCAAAGATGCAGGTAGCTAAAGTGAAACAGATCTCTTATAAATTTACTGCCTCCGGATTTTTGTGACGCACTGTCACAAGGGCTGTAAGAAGTGATATTTTAGTGATAATGAAATATGATTTATAATGTTGTATGAAAATCATCCTGATGTTAAGATGTGGAACGTTTAGAGCTGTAAGTGAAAGAATTCATAATAGCTTGTTACAACACATTAGTGTGACTAGTATGGTACTGAGCAGGCGTTTCCCACACACTGTTCAGTTTTCAGTGGTTGCTTAACTCTCAACAGAGATGAGATGAATACTTCAACACATAGGAGATGCATAATTGTGTTTGTGGTGAAGGAAGTTATGTTGATTGCCAGTTTGAGGCCGGTATGACTGCGCAGACAGACTAGAATTTTGTGGCATGTCCTTTAGTTTCTTTTCTGGTGTGGTTTTTTATCTTGTAACATCAGTGTTTTGTGTGCTTAGATTGTGTTCAATATGGGTGCTTTTCATTGAACCTGTAAATTTGCAACGTTGATGAGCAGTACTCATTTCCATTTGAGGAAAGTGTTAAAATGTCCATGTGGAATTGTGAAATTATATAAATTCTGTGCTTGTGTGTAATTATAAAGGGCATTTATATAAAAGTGTCAAACAAGTTTAATGGAATGTGCCTTCCTGAAGAGAATTTTTTTGGTGTTTCACTACAGATGGTGAGTAATGTACAGCGCCGTGCAAAATGCATTTTAGGATTGCTTAAAGTATGTTGATTCGTATTTTGTAATGGGTTGTTCTGTTACTGATAGTCTGACTGAATGGTATTTAACTGGTGTTTTGATAATTAGTGGCTGCCGTGTGCATTTTTGGACTGATGTATTGCATTGCTGTGGTGGAAAATGTAATATCCTGATGCATATTTGGTCACGAGATGAAGGTGGAACAGAATTCTGTGCCACTTAGTGCTGTCACTGTATGTGGTGTGCAGAATTTAATTTCTTCCTGTCGTACTTATCCTGCAAACATAAGGTAATAGCTATGAATTTGAATTTGAAAGAGAAATTAGTTGGGTACCTTACAGTTTCTGTTGCTATGAATTTCTTCGGATGTGGATTGTCATTTCCCCTGCGCTGCAGGTGACATTGTCAAGAGTAAAACAGCCAACTGTGGAGTACAGATTGCGAAATCGGTTGGCAGCTGAAGTTTTTCTGTCACAGCTGGCTGTCAGCGTACCATGTATATCAGCTCAGTAATGGTTTATGTGATAAGTGTAGAGTTAACATTTTTATTAAAATTACTGTCTGTGTGCGCGTGTTGTGCATGCGTGCACACCCTCATACATATGTATGGAAAGAAACCTCAGATTGAACAAAGGCTGTATACTTCCATGGTTCAGTTGGCATGATTCACTTTGGAATTAAAATTTCAAGTGACATTTATTTTTAAAGCTCTACCTATTGATACTAGTATTGTTACTATTACTGCTTAGTATACAGGCCTAGGCGGACACATGTTTGGGGAGTTCATTTTATCATGTAACTGTAATTTTTTATAAGGCATACATTCGCTTTTTGTGCATACTAACATAGGTATGGTGGGTTGGTTTAAGTGGTAGGCCTATTGCTGTCCTGAGTGTATGGATGTACAGAATGTTTGCCAGATTCCTTGTGTTGCAGTTAACCTTTTGACGACTATAGTGGTCATACCGCACCACTAACCTCTAAATGTTGCATTTTATATATTTATTCAACAAATATAGGTACTGAATATTTCAAACATGGTATATACTCTCTGGTTTTTCCTCTTCAAAATGCAGTTTGTTTCATAAATCTAACTTATTTGGTTCCTGTATTGTTCACATTTTATATACAGGGTGTGCTAAAATTAAAAAAATAATTCCAGTGCCAAAAGGTTAATATGGTTGTAAAAGAGTGATTATGTTGTGCCATTCTTGATGTATTGCGCGTGGCCCAGACAACCACAGATGAATTTTCGCTGGACTGGAAGTTTGAAACTAATAAATGTCTCTTACATCTCATTCTTAATAAATTTGAGAGCATTCAGTAAAATCTTCTGGGTCTAGCAGAATATTAAAATTGCTGTTTTTTGGTTTCGCGATGCTCCAGCTCTTTTGCAGTTACTGTGTTCTGCATATGTTTCAATTAAGCATACTTTTGCATATTAGATGTGACCAAGCTCAGGGAGTTGGTTGAAGTAGAACCCACAGACATGGCAAACTTAACAGTCTTGCATTTTTACATATACACGTATTCAAGTTAAAGAGATTTTTGATATGACCATCTCTCAGACATCCTTGATTTTGAGGAACTGAAGCACCAGGAAACTGTCTTACAAATTCCCCATGACACTTTCCATGACATTTCTTTTATAGGTTTCCCCAGTGATAATCCTCTGTCTTCAGTTGTACTCACAACTCTACAAATTGAAGTTACACAATGTTTCACACATTGTCACACAACAGATTAAACTGTACTGTGTGACTGCAGAGATGCAGTGTACCCTGTACCCACAACAACAAGGTTTGGCCATGTGAGTCATGCAGGTGCCATTCACATTGCTGTGTTATGGTGGGAGTTTGTAGATGTGATCTTCCAGCAGTGTTTAATAATCTGTTTCCTATGTGTTAAATGTGTCTGAAGTTGAAGGAAGTCATTTCTAGGATCTGTCGACATGCAGCAAGTTACAACTGTACATATATTAGGGGACATACAAGGGTGTATCCAGAAGTTCCAGGACAGTACTTGTAAAAAGAAGTTTGCTTACCTTGGATGTTAAATTCCTCCATCACCTTCAAAGTACTCCCCTTTTGCACGAATACAGCGGTCCCAGCGTTTCTGCCATGCTTGG
>Ga0123357_10004376_pt1 | contig 16560 bp, 15 predicted proteins | sample TergutEmb28metaG_FD_89873 | JGI IMG/M metagenome (GOLD analysis project Ga0123357, IMG submission 89873) | Embiratermes neotenicus P4 segment gut microbial communities from Petit-Saut dam, French Guiana - Emb289 P4 | ecosystem: Host-associated > Arthropoda: Insects > Digestive system > Gut ... | reverse complement strand
TCATTAGTTTTAAAAGTCGCTAAACAAATAGGCAATAAGAATCTGAAAATAGTCAATATAGACATTTTTTCCTGCCGTTCGAGAGAAGATTTTTACCGGATTTTTGCGAAAGAGATTATCCGGCAAACGTCAAACAAATGGGAAGAATGGTCGGATAATACACGTCAGTTTTTGTCTGCCTTGACGCCCACAGTCAGCATTGGAAACGATCCTGTTAACGATTTCAACATTTCAATTAACGTATCAAACAAAATTTTGTTAAATGAGGAAGTTTTAAATTTGCCTTTAAAAATTGCAAACAAGAAAAACATTCGAATTGTTGTTTGCATTGACGAGTTTCAACAGATAACAGAATTTAACGATCATAAAAGTTTTCAAAAGCAATTGAGAAGCGTTTGGCAGCTACAAACGCAAAATGTATCTTATTGTTTGTATGGAAGTAAAAAACATTTAATGCATTCCTTATTTTCAAAGCAAAGCATGCCTTTTTATAAATTCGGAGACATTTTTTTCCTGCAAAAAATACCTGTGGAATATTGGATTCCTTTCGTTCAACAACGGTTTGAAGAAACGGGAAAATCCATAACTGCCGATTTGTCGATTAAAATTTGCGAAACAGTCGAAAATCACTCCTCTTATGTACAACAATTATCATGGCTTGTTTGGGCTCGAACGGAAAATGAAGCCACCGAAGTTGATTTTAATGATGCCTTTACCGATCTGTTAAATCAAAATTCCATGCTTTATCATAATTATTTAACGGAACTTACTGCTTTGCAAATGAATTTCCTTCGAGCAATTTCCGACGGCATACACGATCAATTTTCACGTAAAGAAATTATTTCAAAATACCAACTGGGTACTTCCGCTAATATTTCTCGTGTGAAAAAATCGTTGGAACAAAAGGAATTAATTGATATTTCGCCTAAAATGATAACATTCAACGATCCGGTTTTTGGTATCTGGTTCAAGAAAACTGTTTTCGTGTTATAAAAAACGTTAAATAAATCGAATGAGAACAAATGAGTTGATTACCATAGGAATGGCTGTTTATAATAAAGAACGTTATATTAAAAAATGTCTTCTTTCTGTGTTAAACCAGACCTATCCTGAAATAGAAATTCTTATTATTGATGATAAAGGTACGGATACATCCATGGACATTATCCGTTCAATGAAAGCGGAGCATCCGCGAGGAAAATGCATCCGGATTATCGAAAATGACAAAAATGAAGGAGTCGGCATATCAAAAAGTAAATTGTTTGAAAATGCGCTCGGCGATTATTATTACTTAATAGACGCTGACGATGAAATTACTCCGAATTGCATCGAGTTGATGTACAATAAAATAGTAAGCCTCAATGTAGATATGGTTTGTGGAAGTTTCAGAGTAGATTCTGAGAATGGAACTTACGATCTTATTCTAAAAGATATGGTTGTGAGAAAAGAAAATATGCTTATTGAATTTTTTGGACCACATAATACAATGTACATTACAAACAAACTTTACAAAACAATTCTTTTAAAGGAAAACCATATATCCTGTCCGGAACGACTATTGGAAGATGTTATAATGTCTTTTCAGATATTTTCAGTAATTCAAAGTTGTTGCGATATATCCGATATTACTTATTTTTATCATTATTTTACGCCCGATTCAATCGGTTCGGATTTTGATGGGAAAAAAAATATCTCTGTTGTATTAGGCTTAAATTCTTTTTTTACCATTGCGCATAATAAAATCCAAACCTTATCCTCCATTGACCGAATAAAAATAAAAGAGAAGTTTTTTGTATCGCGTTTGGGTTTTACTGCTTGGATAATCGGAGGGGAGCATGAACGTTATATTAAAAGTTATTTAAGTCCAGATTATTTACGGGATAAAGATCGTTGGAGAAGTCCTATCCTTTTTTCTTTTTATTTGTTTTCACTCATACCGCTTAACCTTCAAAAAAAATTGATTCCGTTTTTATTGAAGATAAAAAAGCAATTAAACCCAAACAAATGAATCTATGGAAGATTTGACTTTAAAGCAAAAAACGGCAAAAGGCTTTTTCTGGGGAGGAATCTACAGTGGCATCGAACTGTTCTGCGTCTCGTTCTTTGGCATTTTTTTAGCTCGTACGTTAAATCAAGAGGATTATGGCTTAGTGGCAATGTTGTCTATTTTTAACGCAATCGGTACAACTATTGTTACAAGCGGATTTTCGGTCGCATTGATAAATAAAAAGAATGCGACTCACAAAGATTATAATGCCGTATTTTGGTTTAGTGTTTTTACAGGATTGCTTTTATATCTTATTTTGTTCTTTTCAGCACCTTTAATTGCTCGCGGTTTCGGGAGACCGGAATTAATAAATTTGTCAAGAGTTTATTTTATTACTTTGCCTTTTTATGGATTAACATTGGTTCCGGTTGCAATTATGCAAAAACAACTGATGATAAAGCAACAAGCTCAGGTAGGGATGGTAGGGTTAGTGGCTTCCGGTACGGTAGGAGTTGTAATGGCTTTTCATGGTTATTCTTATTGGTCGCTGGTAGTTCAAAATAACGTATTGGTGATTCTTGGATTTTTATTGAGATTTTTTTACGTTTCATGGAAACCGTCTTTTAGTATTGACTTCCGACCGTTAAAAGAAATGTTTGCTTTTGGTTCCAAATTATTAATTACAGGCATTTTTTCTTGTGTAAGCGGTAATATATTCTCAGTTGTTTTGGGTAAATTCTATAATGCCACTGTACTCGGCGATTATGCACAGGGACAGAAATGGGCGGGAATGGGACAGTCATTTATCGGAGGAATGATTAATCAGGTGACGCAGCCGGTATTGGTACAAGTGCAAGGGGAAAAAGAACGTCAGGCAAACGTATTAAGAAAAATGATACGCTTCGGCGCTTTTGTTTCCTTTCCTTTTATGCTGGGATTGGCTTTTATAGCAAAAGAATTTATCGTTATTGTCATCAGCGAAAAATGGTTGAATAGCGTTCCTTTTATTCAGTTGTTCTGTATTTGGGGAGCCTTTTTCTTTTTGTGGAACTTATTTGTTAATATGATTTATACGCACGGAAAATCGAATATCTATATGTATGTGACCATTTTTATGGGATTGTTACAAATTGCGGTTGTAATAATTACCTATTCATTTGGCATATACGCTATGGTGATTAGTTTTATTCTTTCTAATTTTATCGGGCTGGCGATTTGGCACTATTTTGTACGTCAACTGACAGGACTTCGCTTGAGAGAGGTTTTAAAAGACATTCTTCCGTATTTGGCGGTAACGCTTCTCTGTTTCGCTATAACTTGGCTAATAACAAAGAGTATTCAAAATATATATATTTTGGTGATTTCAAAAATTCTCATTTCGGCAATATTTTATATCTTTGCAATGAAAATAAGCCGTTCGGTGATATTTCAAGAAAGCATGGAATACTTTGTAAACATTTTCAAAAAAAACAAAAAATAAGGGGAACATAATATGAAATTCGATCAGCATTTTTTTGATAAGGCAAAACGGCGATTATTCAGATATATATATCTTTATACAGGAATTAAATTATCTATAGATGCAGTTTCTTGCAGCAATTATTTTGTTTTAAGAAAACAACTGCGATTATTTAAAAAGCAAAGACTAAAATCGTCTGTTTCATTTCCGGTTGTTTGGTGGCTTTATCCTTGTTATGAAGACAAAAAGGACAATGCAGGATCGTTGGGGTTTCATTATTTTTATCAGGATTTATATGTGGCGCAACGGATTTATCAAAATAATCCTGTTCGGCATATTGATGTCGGCAGCAGCATATCAAGTTTTGTTGCCCATGTTGCTTCTTATAGGGAAATAGAAGTTTATGATATACGACCTTTAGATAGCCCGATTCATAATGTTAAATTCAAACAATTTGATATTATGCAGGTTTGTGAAGAGGACAAAGAAAGCGCCGATTCTATTTCTTGCTTGCATGCTCTTGAACATTTTGGTTTAGGACGATATGGAGATCCGGTTTGCTATGATGGCTATTTAATTGGTTTTCAAAATATTTACAAAATTCTCAAAACGAATGGAAAATTTTATTTTTCCGTTCCTTTAGGAAAACAACGTGTGGAGTTTCATGCTCATCGTGTATTTTCCCTAAAATATTTATTGGAATTAATCACGCCTTATTATAACATAAACTCGTTTTCATACATTGATGACAATAACGTATTTTATGAGAATGTGATTATTTCAGAAGAAAAAATAGCGAATAACTGTGGATGTCGTTTTGGCTGTGCAATTTTTGAGTTAACAAAAATATAGAATATTAATTTTGATGAAACAATTAACGCTTGTCCCTGACGGAGGTTTGTGCAATAGGATTTATGCTGTTACTTCTGCTATAAATTTTGCAAAAAATCACAATCTCCATTTGACCGTAATCTGGTTCAAAGATGGGGGAATGGGCGCCGGATTTCATGATTTATTCACATTGCCGCCCACTCTAAAAAATGTAGAAATTAAGGATGCAAGTTTTATTGATTTTTTCAAATATGCCAAACCTATAAAAAGTAATTTTTTTCTACCGGCGCTATATCAAAAATTAAAATTTGGTGCAGTTTATTTTTGGTACAAAGAGCAGCATGTTTCAGTAGAAAATTGGTATAGTTCTAACGCAAATGCTAATAAGTTTTATTTATGTCACTGCCAAAAATTTTATGGCAATAATGTCTTTTCTGATCTCATTTTGCCTGTAAATACTATTCAAAAGCGAATTGATGAACAGGTAAAATTACTAATGAGCCACACTATAGGAGTACATATTCGCAGAACTGATTTTACAGCCGCAATAATACATAGTCCTTTGTTGGCATTCATAGAAAAGATGCAACAGGAAATTGCAATGAATCCTGATACTAATTTTTACGTAGCGTCCGATTCCCCAGAAGAAAAGAAAAATTTAATCAACATATTCGGTCATCGAATTATCACGGTTGAATATAATCTGAAACGAGATACAAAAGATGGTGGGATTGACGCTTTAATTGAATTATATACGCTTGCTTCAACGAAGAAAATATTTGGTTCTTTTCAAAGCTCATATTCTACTTTGGCTTCTGAAATCAAAGGGATACCGTTGGAAATTATGGAAGATATTAAAAGTTAATGATAAAATCTATAAAATTAAACAATTTATTTATGTCGCGATTATTTTATAAACTATATGCAATAGTGTTTGCAAGGGCGCTTTTTTATAAAATGAATGTTATTTTATTCCGGCTAAGTATTAGAGGGTTAGGTGTGCTAAATTATTACAATGATAAACTGTCCGGAGAGAAATTCTTTTTAAATAAAGCGCTTAAAAATAAAAACCATAAGAAGATTATTATTGACATTGGCGCTAATGTTGGAAATTATACCATAAATGTAAATAATATAAATAATAATACCGAAATTCACGCAATAGAACCGATGCCTGCAACATACAAAAAATTATGTGAAAATTTGGATGGGATACAAGGGGTAAAAACATATAACATAGCCATAGGGAAACAAAGTGAAAAATTAACTATATATGATTATGATGATCAAAATTCGGAACATGCGTCATTATATAAAGAGGTAATTACCGAATTGCATGAAAGTAAAAATATTAGTGAATATAGAGTTGACGTTATCTCATTGGACGAGTTTTGCAAAATGAATAATATAGAAAATATAGATATTTTAAAAATTGATACGGAAGGATATGAATATAATATATTGTCAGGAGCTCGGAAAATGCTTACTGAAAAACGGATTGGAATCATTCATTTTGAATTTAATGAAATGAATGTGGTAAGTAGAATTTTTTTCAGAGATTTTATTTATTTACTTGAAAATTACAAATTATACAGATTATTGCCCAAAGGCTTTTTGCCTTTAAACAAATATACGCCAATTTTATATGAATTATTTGCATACCAAAATATTATAGCGATAAGAAATGACATGGAATTATAAAAATACATTCAAAATGGATAAACATTTTTTTACAAAAGCAAAACATGCATTTTTTAGGCGTGTATATCTTTACACAGGGATAGACATATCTGTAAGAGCGGTTTCTTTCCTTAATTTTTTTGCTATAAAAAAGCAGCTCAGACAATTTAAAAAACAAGGACAAAAATCATCCGTTTCATTTCCTGTTACTAAACTTAGCGCTTATTATGAAGATAAACAGGATAGCGCTGGTACCGAAAGTATCCTTGGGTATGCGTTTTACCAAAACTTATATGTTGCACAACAAATTTATCAAAATAATCCTGTTCGGCATATAGATATTGGCAGCGATATATACAGCTTTGTTGCTCATGTTGCTTCTTACAGAGAGATAGAGATTTGCGATATTCGTCCGTTAAATCGTCTAATCGCTAATGTTAAATTCAAACAACTTGATGTCATGCAACTTAATGATGAAGATATCGAGTCGACAGATTCTATTTCTTGTTTACATGCGCTTGAACATTTTGGATTGGGACGATATGGCGATCCGATTTGTTATGACGGCTATTTATTAGGATTTCAGAATATTTACAAAATGCTCAAACCCCAGGGAATATTCTATTTTTCCGTGCCTTTGGGAAAACAAAGAGTGGAATTTCACGCTCACCGTGTGTTTTCACTGAAATATTTATTGGAATTGATAATGCCATATTATGAAATAAAATCTTTTTCATATATCGACGACAATGATGTATTTCATGAAAATGTCATTATTTCAGAAGAGAAAATAAGCAATAATTGCGGGTGTCGCTGGGGTTGCGCCGTTTTTGAATTAGTAAAATTGATAAAATGAATTTGAATTTATTTATTCACAAAATTTATTCTTCTTTTTTAAAAAAAAGTGGAATAAAAAATAAGAAAACCCGTCGGAGTTGGATTGACAAAAAGTATAATAATCAACCGCTAATCAGTTTTATTATTCAATCTCACAATAAGAGTGCGGAAGTAAAACATATTGTGGCTAAACTTCGACATATACCCAATAGTGAAATTATTGTAATAGACGACGGGTCTAAAATAAATCATACCAAAACACTTGCGAGTTACTTAGATGGCGCCAATGAATTTGTGATAAGCGCCAATGATTTATATGAGAATGTCATGTATAATCGGGCGATTCGGTTTGCAAGCGGAAAATATCTGGCGCTACTTCAAGATGACGGCGATGTTGATAATGCGTCATGGGTTGATAATGCCGTAAATTATTTTTCAAAATATCCGGAAATGGTTATTTTAGGCGGATATGGCGGGTTCAGTATTGACATCAAAGATGCAAAGGTGTGCGAAAACTTAATCCTGTATGGAGAAAACACAGGTAAAGATTTTTCGTTCGTGCATACTGTAAATCGCGCTCCGATGTGGATTAATAAAAAACTTTTTGATGAAAAACTTAAAAACATTGATTTTAGTTTTGCTCCATTTCAATACGACGATGCGGAACTATGCCTGAGAGCATGGATAAACGGATTGCAAGTAGGTTGGTATAATGCCGGTTTTAAGTCGTTGAGCGCCGGAGGAATGAGAATATGGAATACTCAATTTATCAAGGAACAAGTGATACTCAATCAAAAACTGCTGTTTGATATGTATAAGGATAAAAAAGAAGTTCTCGATAAATTGGTTAATGACGCAAATTCAGATTATTGCGCTGAAAAATTAGTTGAATAGTAATAATTATAATTAAAACTGTTATTAATTATGTTTGAAACGCCAATTTTATTCTTAATCTTCAATCGCGAAGACACTACCCAAAGGGTTTTTGAAGCCATTCGCCGGCAAAAGCCCCAATACCTGTTTGTCGCAGCAGATGGAGCGCGAAAACACAAATCCGGCGAAAAAGAAATTGTACAGCGCGTGAGAGATATTATTAAAATAGACTGGGATTGCGAATTAAAAACGCTATTTCGCGATGAAAACCTGGGTTGCAAAATGGCGGTAAGTTCAGCTATTACATGGTTTTTTGAAAATGTGGAACAAGGTATCATTTTAGAAGACGACTGTTTGCCTGATCCTTCTTTTTTCCCTTTTTGTGAGGAATTATTAAACAAGTACAAAGATGATACGAGAATCGGACATATTGGCGGAAATAATTTTTTACACGACATTATCAATGGCGCATTAAGTTACGATTTTTGTTCTTATGCCCATATCTGGGGATGGGCTACATGGCGCAGGGCTTGGAAAAATTACGATGTCAACTTGCCGTTTTGGAACGAACAAAAAGATAATCGTTCTTTTTTGTTTTGTAATAAGAGGGATGAAATATATTTTTCATCGTTCGTTTCGGATGCGCTTACTAATAGAAACGGTATAAATACATGGGATACGCAGTGGTTACTTACGCTACGTTCGCAAAATCAACTAAGTATTTATCCTGCAGCTAATCTGGTCGCAAATATTGGTTTGGGCGATCCGAATGCTACCCATATAACCAAAGAGAAAGAAAGACAATCGGTTCCTGTTTCTTGTATTTATTTTCCGTTGAAACATCCAAAACAGATTTTGCGAAATAAAAAATTAGATGATCTAATCGCAAAGAAACTGTTCTTTTCGTGGAAAAGATTAATGAGGTATTTTTTGAACCAGTATTGAGCCGCCAATGAAAATCCTGATCATCCATAACAACTATAGCCAAAAGGGTGGAGAAGAAGCCGTTGTGGCATTCCAACAAAAAATTTTGGAGGCGAACGGACATCAAGTGAAGTTGTATATTCGCGACTATAACGAAATGAAAAGTTGGCGGTTCGGACGGGTTAGCGGAATGTTTTCTGCGCTTTATAATCCTGTTTCCATGCAGGATTTGAAAAAAATTATCCAAACGTTTCATCCGGAAGTTGCAATATTGCATAATTTGTTTCCAATTATTTCGCCGGCAATAATCCCGTTCTTGAAAAAAAATAAAATCCGAACAGTACAGATATTGCATAATTACCGGTTGCTTTGCCCCATCGGAACATTTTATACCAACGGACAAATTTGTGAAAAATGCGCCGGCAGAGGCAGAGAATGGAATTGTTTGCGTAACCGGTGCAATGGCGGTTTTTTTCAAAGTTTGAGTTTTACGGTACGAAGTTTGATTGCTCGGAAACTAAATTATTTTGACGCAGTAGATCAATTTGTTGCGCTGTCGAATTTTCAAAAAAACAAATTGATTTCAAACGGTTTTGATGAATCCCTGATTACCGTCATTCCGAATGGTCTCTCTTCAACTATTGAGATAGAACCGGATGAAGTAAAGCGCGATTTTGTCGGATTTGCAGGGCGATTAACTCCTGAAAAAGGAATATTCGACTTTATTGAATTAGCGCGTTTGATGCCGGATTATGAATTTCGCATAGCCGGAAAACAAACGGCGATTTTAGATACCGTTGATATTCCCCATAATTTAATATTTGAAGGTTTTTTGGATGCTTCACAATTGAGAAATTTTTATTGTCGCGCCAAAGTTATCGTTTTTCCAAGCCGTTGGTACGAGGGTTTTCCAATGACTTTACTTGAAGCGTTTAGCGCTAAAACGCCGGTCATTACCTACAATCTTGCGGTGATGCCTGAAATTGTGGCGAACGGAAAAGAAGGATTTATCGTTGAAATTGGCGATATACAAAAAATAAGCGAAATAATTAATCGCTTGTTTAGCGATTATCAGTTGTGGAAAGAGATTTCCGAAAATGCGCTGCACAAATTTGAACGCCAATATTCCGTTCAATCTTATTATGATAAAATAATTTATGAATGTCAAAAACAATAGAAACAATGAATGAGTACCTGACAGGCGAAAAATTGTATGGAGATGATTTTTCTTTTGAGCAAATCCAATCTTGGTTTGATGATGAAAGTCATGGCTTTGATGAATTGGAAGGCGAAGCCGAGAAAAAATCAAGCGAATATGAATTTCACCGGCTGAATTGGCTTTATGGTTTTTCCAAATTTCCAAAAAATATGAAATTTCATGAAGTATTAGGAATAGGCTCTGCGTGGGGATACGAATTTGAACCGTATATCGACAAAATTCAAAATATAACGATTATTGAGCCTTCGGATAAATTGGCAAAAAACAGGATAGGACATATTATACCGGATTATGTAAAACCAAACGTTAGCGGTAAAATAGATATGCCGGATGATATGTTTGATTTAATCACATGTTTTGGAACATTACATCATATCCCCAATGTTAGTTTTGTTCTTTCCGAATTGGCGCGAGTTCTCAAGCCGGGAGGTTTTCTATTAATCAGAGAGCCTGTCAATTCAATGGGCGACTGGACCAAAGAACGAAAAGGCTTAACCAAACACGAACGGGGAATCGCTCCGCATATCTTTGAAAAAGTATTTGCGAAAAATAATATTCAAATTGTGTCGAAGCATTATATGTTTACAGGAACTTTTGCATTACAACGAATTTTAGATAAATTTTCTAAAAAATGCCTGATCAAAAGCTCTCTATATCTGCATTTTGATAAAATTATATCAAAGCGGATGGCATGGAATTATTATTACCATGCTCAAACCCGTTGGCAACGCTTAGCCCCTCAAAATGTGTTTTATATACTCAAAAAGCCCCAAAATAATAAATAATAAATAGTAAATGATAAATAACAATTGCCCCCTCTGCAACTCCGATCAACAAACCCGGATCGAAATATTAAAAACTTCAGATATCATCCGTTTATACAAAAAAACGCTTGGAGAAGATTTTTCATATTTATTCAATGAAAAAATTGTTGAATATTGTGAATGTCAGAATTGCCGTCTCTTGCATTTTTCGCCTGTGGTTACGGGCGATGAGAAGATGTATAAACGGCTGCAACAATACGACTGGTATTATTCTGACGCCAAAGAAGAATATCAAATCGCCAAAGAATTTCTGTCGGATTTTACACAGGCAAAAATTTCAGTTCTTGAAGTTGGTTCCGGTAAAGGTGTGTTTAAATCTTATCTAAAAGAAAGCGATAGTTATGTAGGATTGGAATTTAGTCCTGAAGCTATTCAGCTTGCCAAAGAAAACAACGTTGTGCTGTATCCGGAAATGATTGAACAATATTCGGTCAAGCATCCCGATAGCTACGATGTGGTTTGTTCGTTTCAGGTTCTGGAACACGTTGCCGGTACAAGGTCTTTCATTGAAAGTTGCATAACGGTATTGAAACCGGGAGGAATTTTGATTATTGCCGTGCCGAGCGAGGATGATTTGATGAAAGTAGCGGTCAACAACTTGTTTAACATGCCTCCGCATCATGTGACGCGCTATTCCGATAAAACATTGGAAAATATTGCCAAACTCTTTGATTTGAAATTACTCGCGATAAAACATGATTCCATTGCTCCGGAACAACTTTATGGAAATGCGTACAATGAATTTCAGCATAAATTTTTAAAACCGAGAATTTTGGATTTGAGTTTGAAAAGAACATTGGTGCGGGTTTTCAGTAAAATAATCTGTAAAACGTTTAGAATCAGACATAAAAAAATAACAAAAGGCTCTACTGTCGTAGCTTTTTATCAAAAAAAACAAAGCTGATATGAGAAACATCATTGCAACATGGATTTATTTGGATTCAAAGGAAGAACAATCCAACTATATTCAATCGGGAAAAAAATCAGACTCGCCTTCTTTCCAAAAAATTTATTGGCGATGCGTCGTTCTCTTTTTTGAAACGTCGTTGCGCTACAATGCTTCTTTTGAACATATTCTGTTTACGAATACCAATCGTTTACCTGTAATCGACGGTTTGGATATCGGTCAATGGTTAAAGCAAAACAATATTCAAATAGTTGTAATCGACAATCAATATGTTATGCCGCAAGGGTATTATCATTCATGGCGAAATCAATTCTATGAATTTTCGATTATCGACTATATGGCAAAAGAACTTGACGCGCCGGATAAATTTCTGCTTCTTGATTCCGATTGCGTCTTTTCCAAATCAGTAGCGCCGATGTTTGAACGAACATTCAAACTTGCTCAAACTTTTGTGAATACATTTCCCCGCTATGATGCCGATACGTCCATCAACGGATTGTCTCGAAAAGAACAAACTGCGATTATCAGCGAAATTCTTCAAAAGGAATTTTCCGAACCGGTTTGGTATTGCGGCGGCGAAATATTGTTTGCTACCGGAGAATTTCTGAAAAATGTAGCAGAAGAATTTCCGTCAATCTATCAATGGCTGCTTGACAGAAACAAAAACGGACTGTCGCAATTCAACGAAGAAGCGCATACTTTGACATATTTGTATTATAAATACGATTGCGAAATAGGGAAATTGAATGACTGCATCAAACAAATGTGGACTAATCCTCACGTATTTAGAAATATAGACGCCAATGATGTGAATTTTCCAATATGGCATTTACCGGCAGAAAAAAAGCGGGGATTCAAAAAACTCTATACTCTTTTTTTGCATAAAGGGTTAAAAAATAGGCGGGAAGAAGATTATCAAGCCTTGTTGTATCACGAATTGCTTGATATAAAAAAATATACAAGATGGGCGAGCGCTTTTATGATAAAATTGAAAATTCAAATCAATCGTTTATTAAGCGTTATGTTTTAATTTTTTATTATCTTTGCGCCCGAAAAAAAGCGTAAAAAAATATGCAAAAGAATCTCGTAATTGTTGAATCGCCGGCAAAAGCTAAAACTATTGAAAAATTTTTAGGAGCTGACTACAAAGTATTATCAAGCTACGGACATATCCGTGATTTGAAAGAAAAGGGGGGGCTTGGGGTTGACGTCAAAAACGATTTTAAACCTGAATATATTGTTTCCCCTGATAAAACCGAGTTGGTGAAAAACCTGAAAAAGGCGGCGAAGGAATCTCAAATGGTCTGGCTGGCTTCCGATGAAGACCGCGAAGGAGAAGCGATAGCCTGGCATTTGGCTGTTGTATTAGGTTTAAATGAGAAAGATTCCAAACGGATTGTTTTTCATGAAATAACAAAAAATGCAATTCTTCATGCAATTCAAAATCCGAGAAATATCGATTTAAATCTGGTAAATTCCCAGCAAGCGCGGCGAGTATTGGACAGAATTGTCGGCTTTGAACTTTCGCCCATTCTGTGGAAAAAAATCATGCCTTCGCTCTCGGCAGGGCGCGTACAGTCGGTTGCAGTGCGGCTGATTGTAGAACGCGAGAGGGAAATCAATCAATTCAACTCGGAAGCCTATTTCAGAGTTACCGCCCTTTTCGTTCTTCCCGACGGAAAAACGGTATTGAAAGCGGAATTAAACAAACGCTTTCAGACAGAGGCAGAAGCAAGAGCGTTTCTGGAAAGTTTGAAAAATGCTGCGTTTACAATCGAAGATATTAATACGCGACCGGGCAAAAAATCTCCGGCTCCGCCTTTCACTACTTCGACCCTGCAACAGGAAGCCGCCCGAAAAATCGGTTTCTCTGTCGCTCAAACCATGTCGGTCGCTCAAAAGTTGTACGAAGCGGGGTTAATTACCTACATGCGCACCGATTCTTTGAACCTTTCGACTTTGGCTTTGAATGCCGCAAAGCAGGAAATTGAAAACGGATTTGGAAGCAAATACGTCAAAATACGCCAATATCAAACAAAAACCAAGGGGGCGCAGGAAGCTCACGAAGCGATTCGCCCGACTTATTTAAGTAATCAAACAGTTAAAGGAACCGCTCAAGAGCAAAAATTGTATGAATTGATCTGGAAACGGACGATTGCTTCTCAAATGGCTGACGCCGAGTTGGAGCGGACGACTGTAACTATCGGTATCAGTACTTGCAGGAATGAGAAATTTAATGTACAGGGCGAAGTCATCCGGTTCGATGGATTTTTGCGCGTGTATCTCGAAGACAGCGACGATGAAACAACAGACGAAACGGTCGAAGCAATTCTCCCGCCAATGAACGTAAAAGACATGTTGAGTCTGTCGGAAGCTATTGCTAATGAACGGCTCACACAAAAACCATTTCGCTATACCGAAGCAAGTCTCGTGCGTAAAATGGAAGAATTGGGCATCGGTCGCCCTTCCACTTATGCGCCGACTATTTCAACTATTCAGCAGCGCGGATATGTCGTCAAAGGCAACAAAGATGGCGAAGAACGTTCGTTTATTACGCTTGTTCTGAAAAATAAAACCATTACCGGCAGCAGCAAAAAAGAAATGACCGGAGCAGACCGGAACAAACTTCTTCCAACCGATTCGGGAATGGTAGTCAATGACTTCCTGACAGATAATTTTCCGGATGTACTGGATTATAATTTTACGGCGAATATAGAGAAAGACCTCGACAAAGTAGCCGACGGAGAAATGCGCTGGACGGATGCGCTTCATGAATTTTACGATTTATTTCATCCTATCGTGCAAAAAGTTTCCGCATCCAAAACCGAGTTAAAAGTAGGGGAAAGAATATTGGGAGTTGATTCGGCGTCAGGTAAACCGGTATCAGTCAAAATCGGGCGATATGGACCATTTGTGCAAATAGGTTCGGCAGACGATGAGGAAAAACCGCGCTTTGCGTCTTTGATGCAATCTCAATCCATTGAAACAATCCGGTTGGACGAAGCCTTGCGCCTGTTTGATTTGCCTCGCACTGTCGGGCAGTTAGACGGTAACCGGTGGTTGCCGCTATCGGCAGGTTCGGTCCTTACCTCAAATACAATAATACTTTTTCTACTATACCCAAAAATTATAATCCGCATCAAATCACTATTGAGGAAGCGAAAAAAGTGATTCAGGAAAAATTAGAACGGGACGCCAACAAGCAAATCAAATCTTTCACGGAAGATAAGAATCTGCAACTGTTAAACGGACGCTACGGTCCTTATATTTCTTACAATAAAGCCAATTACAAAATTCCGAAAGGAATGATTCCCGCCGAATTGAGTTTTGAGCAAGTAATGAAAATCATTAAGGATGCTCCGGAAAAGCCGGTAAAAATGAAAACGAAAGCGAAAAGCGCTTCAAAAACGCCGACTCAAATGAAGAAGGCGAAACCAAAACGGAAGAGTACAAGGCAATCCCGGAGCAATAATTAATTAGCTATTCCAATTCAAGATTATCTATTTTGTATTGGAAGTATCTTTCGGAGCCTGATCAATTAAATCCATAAACTGATCCAAGTTCGGAGTAATAATGATCTGCGTTCTGCGGTTGCGCGTTTTCCCGTCAGCCGTGTCGTTACTTGCTATCGGATTATATTCTCCACGCCCAGCAGCGGTTAAACGCTGAGGATTGACCCCGTAGGTATTTTGCAATGCCTGAACAACGGAAGACCCGCGCAAGGCGCTCAAATCCCAATTGTTGCGGATATTCGGGCGAGAAATAGGATCTGTGTCTGTGTTGCCTTCCACCAATACGTCATAATCTTTGTAATCCATGATGATTTTGGCAATCTTGGAAAGAATTGCTCCTGCCTTATCGCTGATTTCATAGTCTCCGGAACGATACAGCATTCTGTCGTCCAAAGAAATATACACAACGCCCTTCAACACTTGAATATCCATCCCTTGCATTTCGTCGCGCGTGAGCGAACGGGTGAGATTGTTAACCATCACCAGATTCAACGAATCGGATTGGTTTTTAGCCTGTACCAGATGCTGAATGAAACGATTGGATGAATTGATTTCATCTACTAATTTAGCGATGTTCACATTTCCCTGAGAACTTTGCGCAAGGCTGCTGTTCAACGACTTTTGCATTTCCGACAGGTCGGAGCGCAGGTTGTCGTTGTTTTTTTGAGCCTCAGCCAGTCTGGCATCAAGACTTGATGCGCGGGTATTACATTCTGTCAATTTCAATTGACTTTGCTGATAATCTCTTTTCAAACCATTGTATTCTATTTCCAAGGCAGTAAATTTTTTCTGCGTCACGCAACTAATGAACACGATGCTTGCTGACACTACCAACAGCGATTTCAAAAAATACTTCATAAATTGATATTATTAAATTTATAATAAAAAAATGTTGTTAATTGTTTGCAAAGATACGCAAATTTTTTGGAAAAAAAACAGTAGAGACGGGGCGCGCCCCGTCTCTACGGAATGCCGTATCAATATTCTATTTTTTATAGTTGAAAAGAAATTTCACAGAAATTTCTTTTCCCTTCCCTAACATTAACTCCCAATATACACCTCCAACAACTTCCCTTTTCCCTCAAATGTCAATGCAGTTAATTGATTTTCAGCGGGAAACAAAACGGTCTCGCCTTGCCGGAGTTCGATAGAACGACCGTTGCTGTCTGTCAGCCGAGCGTTTCCTTCCAACCCAATATATATGAAAAAAGAATCGGAATGCGTCATTTGAATGACGTCTCCTTCTTTCCCTTCGATCAAATTGGTCGTAAAATACGGACAGGAAACAAGCGTTTGAACTGGTTGCCGTCCGGGAATATAGTCCGATTTATAGTTTGGATATACCTTATAATCAATCGCATCTTTGGCTAATTCCGTATGCAGTTCGCGAGGATTTCCGTTTGCATCTTTCCGGTTATAATCGTAGATCCGGTAAGTGATGTCGGAAGTCTGTTGAATTTCGGCAATAAAACATCCGGCTCCTATGGCATGAACGCGACCGGCAGGC
>Ga0123357_10004375_pt1 | contig 16563 bp, 4 predicted proteins | sample TergutEmb28metaG_FD_89873 | JGI IMG/M metagenome (GOLD analysis project Ga0123357, IMG submission 89873) | Embiratermes neotenicus P4 segment gut microbial communities from Petit-Saut dam, French Guiana - Emb289 P4 | ecosystem: Host-associated > Arthropoda: Insects > Digestive system > Gut ... | reverse complement strand
TTCGGGTGTTAATACATCCATCCTCAGGAGCTTGCCACTTATTTGTTGAGTTATTTCATGGGTTGTATTGCTCTGGTTCGATGTGTGTTGGTGTTACGTTGTGGTTTGGCTGTGGTGGTGCGGTATGCGTATGCAGGCTGAAGCACTGCCTCAGCCTGCATACGGACACCACATCACCACAGCCAAACCACAATGTAACACCAACACACATCGAACCAGAGCAATACAACCCATGAAATAACTCAACAAATAAGTCGCAAGCTCCTGAGTATGGATGTATTAACATCCGAAACATGATGAACATTAAATAATGAAATAATAAAGCAAGTGGCATCAAGTTGGTCTCTCTTTATTCAACTATGAATATATTTTATTGCTTGTTTTGAAACTTTAACAGCAGAATCTGATAACTGAGGGGAAGGTTGAATCTTCAGCTAACAAAGAACCTATCACACATCTATTATAAACGCAACTCAATAAGTACTATTCAGACTTTTTCTCTTGCTCATAATCAGTAAAAATTAAAAATTTAAAAAATATTCTGTCTTTATAATCATGTGTAATGTGTGATTACCTTTGTTTCACTGGACACATCTTAGTGTCGGGCCTTATATAGAATGTGTATAATAATATTATATACCGTCAGTACACAACAATATATCAGTACAATGATATAATATATACGATCATGTCACATTACGGCTACAGGTTCCGACCTTAAAAATGTTCTTCATTGGTCTGAAGATGACCGTTTACGGTCGAAACATGTAGCCGTAATGTGACCTGATTGTATATATTATATCATTGTACTGATATATCTTTGTGTACTGACGGTATATAATATATTATACAAATTTGTTAATACACAACGGGAAGGTCCTTGTCAAAAAAAAAAAAAACCTATTTATAATGTCGTATATACACTATTACGTCTAGTAATTTGGATATGGAGAACGGGAAAAGTCTGCGCTCTGTCTTCCTTTTCGTAACTCTTTGTCAATAAAACTGGAAGGAACAGCTGAACTATTGGCGACCGACGAAAACAAATATTTTGATGGTCTGACGGGAGCCACCTTTGTTTTATCAACGAATTGTATGTCAGCTCCATGACGCTTCTGAAATAAGCAGACAGGGTTCTGAGAAGGAAACACCATAATACTTGGATTTTGTGATGAGTCCACTTTGGATGAACACAGCCCGCTATTTGAAAGGTTTGTTTGGAAAGAGTAGCATAGCTACAATATGAAGCTTTTTATTTCATATTTTTGGTGATGTTGAAAGAAAGGATAGCCACAGCTTATACAGGCCGTAAAGTAGAAATCCGCTTTTCGTGTGAACACATCTAAGGGGATCAGTCTTGTACGTTATCTGACAATGCTGTGAAACAATACAGGGACAGCTCTTGTTTGTGCGTTAGACATCGTAGATAGGTATAGTTTAAAATATTCGCTTTTTAGGCGCGTTCAAATAGTCACGTAATAGCCTATTAGCTTCGTTATGTCCTTCCGTTTCTCACTCTTTCTGCCTGTCCATATGTCCTTCCCTCCGTCCGCATGTACCAGAGACTACTCCAACTGTACAGATTTCCGTACAGCTTGGTGTTGGAGATTCTGATGAAAGGCCGTAGAGAAATTTCAAATTTGTTAAAATCTAACACAAATGTAGGGCATATAGGACATTTGACATAGAGACCTAAGTATGTATTATTCTTGGCGGTGGCAGGAAGTCACCACAAAAGTATTTCTTTGCAAGAAAAATGACTTATAACTGAACAATACAAAGAAAACCAATTGTTACTTTTCCTTTGCAAAAACGTTTAGACAGTTCTTCAGAATGTTAGTTTGTACATAGTGCCTATGTTGTAATTTAGTAGGAGTACAAGTGTCGGCTTGTGTGTGTGTGTGTGTGTGTGTGTGCTTATGTACGTATATGCATGTGGAAAACATTTACATACATTCTAGGAACTTACGCCAAGTGTTTGAAGGAACTGCATGAAATAATTTTTAGTTTATTTGAAATTGCAGTATGTAAGGCACCGGTTATCAAAATTAACATAACGCCATTTACGATGAAACGGTTCCAGATTTATTATTAATTGGAAATCCACAAGGAAATATTACTTTTCAAACGTAAAATAAAATTCTGTAAAAGATGTGGCTGTCTTTAAAATTTTGAGTACTGGCGACACATTTGGCTTATTATGTACATTATGCCTCTAGCCTTATTGCAAAGTTGATGTTCTGTTCATTATCAATACATTTCAGATAGACCGTAAGTGTGTTCATTGGCTTACATAGTACGCCTTAAAAAATGCCACAATTCAAGATTTTACTCTGTAAAAATTGTCACACTTCTTGTAGTCCACTAAATGCAAGGGAGTTGTTACGAAACTGCTATCAAGAGAAATATTCGCTCTTCTGAGATGTTAGCCGCGTACAATGTAGGTTAGTTACCGACTTTTTGGGTAGCCTATGTTCCATCTTTAACTCTTTAAACGCCGAGTTAAACCCCATCTGCCATCTGCTGGCATTATTAGGAGCTCATCATATTTTCCACGTTAGCGTGTTAAGGGTTAAGGGTAAAGCAGTAGGCCTGCTTGACCTTTGAAGATGGGAAAGAGAGTCTGTTCTGAAACGTCGGTAAATAATTACCGACGTGAGCTGCGTAACATCATAGAGAAGAGCGACGATTTCATTTACACCTCGGTGGAAAACTGAAATCACGAGTTTAAAAGAAATATTTCTATGCGAATCAATGCCTTCTTGGAGACCTGTCAGTTATCAGTTGCCTTCGTAATTAACGTTACATTTACTGACGTCCTGCGACCGGCCATCTCTACACAGGTTTTTCTTGGTTTCCCTGTGCCTAAAAGCAAATGTTGAGATGATTCCCAAAATTCCAAGTTGCCAATACATGCTTCTCATATAGCCCTCCCGACTTAAATTTAGTAGTAACCAACTTCATATTTTGTATACATGTAAAATAACCACTGCCACCGGGTGACAACCCAATTGCAGTTAATAATAATAATAATAATAATAATTAAAATGCATAAAGGGCAATTGCGCAAATATTGTGTCTGTATTCCATATGATGATATGTGAAATAATACAAAACTTCTTTCTTTGCAAGCCATTAAACATAAGGAAAATTGGATGTGTAGCTCCACTAAGTTTTAAATCCGCCAATTTGAAGCAGAGCAACCGATTTAGACTGAAATATTCTACGCGACTCTGAACATTACCGTCTTCTGGGATGTGGTGCTGCGACGTCAGGTAGAAATTTACTAAGCTTAGAAAGAACATTCAGATTTACTGAAAATGTGTTTCCAACAGATTACATAGTGTCGCGTTTCAGAAAAAGTTTTATTATCAGATTTAGGGCAATTTTTGTATAGCTTGAAGTAATTCGAAACAGCACTGAAATCGAAGGTTCATGAATCAGTTCTCAATAAGGGGAGATACTGGAAAATGACAAATCTTACCATGAGAGAACTTGCAGCGTTTCCGTATGCAGGCGATTCTCGTTCAATTTATCTAGGTTTTACAGCGTTTTTATCCATATCACCATAAGCTGGGAAGATGTCTCTTTTTTGTAGGATTGGTATCGAGAGCTGAATTTTGATATTACACTACAGCTTTCAGAAAATTCACATAAAAGCTCGGTGTCTCAATATATAATATTGAATACGAGTAAAAACTCCTGACTTCAAAATTAGATTTGGAATATTTTCAATCTTCAAACTCCATTTCAAATTTTACTATTACAGATTACTATACGTCGCAGCCCTCGGTCTTACTACAAATACTCTCACAGAAACCTATACAGGCCTACCGCTAAATGCTGTAAGCGTGAGTGCCTTTCTCTGTAGGATTTTGGACCACTTATTGTGTTATTACCGAGACCAGCCCGATATGTGCAGAAAGCTTTTATGTGTTATTCAAACTTAATCGCTAAGCTCACTGCACTAAGATGCCGGGTACCTTAACAGAAGAATGGTTCTTGAAAGTATATAATAGAACTTATTTTCAAAATAAAGAATTCACAACCAGTTTTCCAGCTGTATATACTAATACATTATTATTATTATTATTATTTCTATTACTATTTCTTGCACAAAATCAAACCAAGTACATGTTCCTTATGGGCATAGATCAGGCTTTACGGATATAAAATTAAAAGTTCGCGTTGTCACCACGTTGCTTGTTACCTTAAACGAAATTAAAGATCTTTGTGCATCGCCAAATGTACAGCTATCGATCTCCAGTCAAAGTTTCGTGTAACGTTCTCAAACGATCCATTATTTGCAGCCATAGAATCAAAAGAGGAATGACATTTTTCCAAAGCTTCCAAACTATTATTTTACATACTTTTTGAACAAGTGTTTTATATTTTATCCATATTCTTTGCCAGATGTTAGTTTAGGAGTTTTAGAATGTGGTACAATTGTACAACTCTTTCTCCAGCCTCAAATAATTTGCGCCTTAGCCATACCAATGTTACCTATTATAGGAAACTGCAATTCAGGATTTGGAGTTTCTTGCAATGATATGATGTTTCTAAGAAATTTCGTGAAAATAGGTAAAATGGTTAAAAAGTTGAAACCCTTAAATACATCCAGGCTGCATATAAACGTACAGCCTGATGTTTCCTTGACAGTAATTTTCAAACTTACTTTCGTCACTAAAAGCACGAAACGTAGGCTCTTGAAGTAATCAAAATGCATGTGTTTCTCAACAATTCAACTTCGAAGCATGTGTCCGTGTTGCAGGTTGAAGCCTACAACACGGACACTACTCAAATCCAGCCGCACCAAATCTCCAACACACAACGAACCGAGAACAAAACGACCGATGTGTCGCAAGCTCCTGATGATGGATATATTAATGTCCGAAACATGTTGAGTACATAAGAAGTGAAATAAAATAGCAAGTGACATCAAGTTGATCTTTTATTCTTTGACTGATAAAGCTCATGTTCATCAGATAAAATGTCTGTTTAGATAAATTACCAAAATGATTGTGAAAGAGCTTCAGAGACCAAGTTAAGACCTCCTGCAAGGCACCTTGACAATGCGGAACAAGCTTACTACAAAATGTCCGTCTTTCGAACTGGATTCTTTTCGCCTGAAACAATGCAGTGCTGTGAATTTCTGTCTCGCGTTGTGGGAGTAACATAATTAAAAATTGTATTTTCTAAAACAGTGGAAAATAAGTGGGATGACACGTACAATGTAAGGTAGAGTGCACCGTGGGTGAAAAAGAAGATGTGTGGAAACATGAACGAAAAATCGCACGTTTATATGCAATGAGCGACAGAATGACAAGAATCATGAATATTATAATATGAATTCCGCACAGAAAACAAAGTTACATAAGATATGTACGTATATTTCAGTACAAACGTTGATTTGTCCCACTTTCATTTCAAATTAATTCAATTGCAATCGTAAACTAAAACTAATTGTTGAATTTGACAATTCAGTGTACGTACAACTGATGATGTTTTGACGGTACTGAAACCTTTAAGGGAACAAAGTCGGACTACGTCGCAAACGGCTGTAGTATATAGCGAACCATACTTTGTATAAAATTAATTATGTATACATGTCCCAAAATTTCATCTCATAAGTGAAAAAATTTCTTTAATTTTTCTAGTTTTCTCAATTGGAATTAACAACAACAACAACAATTTATTATTATTATTATTATTATTATTATTATTATTAACTGCAATTCTGTTGTCACCCAGTGGCAGTGTTTATTTTACGTGTATACAAAATATGAAATTGGTTACTACTAAATTTAAGTCGGGAGGGCTACATGAGAAGCATGTAGTGGCAACTTGGAATCTTGGGAACCATCTCAACATCTGTTTTTATTCACAGAGAAACCGAGAAAAACCTGTGTCGGGGTGGCCGATCTCAGGACCTTCCGAATACTGACTTCTAGCCAGCATCCCGGCATCTAAAGTAAAAACAGCAACACACACGTAGTACAACAATACACACATAGTAACTGGGTTTGCACATTCTGGAATATTTCTCTTCTTAATTTCTGAATTTGTGAGACGTCAAATGCAAAGCAATCCCTTTGCAGGCCTGTACAGGCCTGTAAAGGGATTGCTTTCCAGGAAGTTGAAGCACACAAATTTCCAAACAATCGGCACAAAAATGTTGTGAATTTATCAATCTTAAGCATCTGCCGCCTTCATCTCCCCCAGAAGATTTTCCTGTTACTTCTGTTTGATGCCGAATAGAATCCAGGGCCATAGTGCGACGGAAGGATTGAGTCCGACTTGCAGCGCAGTGTCTCAAAAATTGCGCCAACTCCTACCCCAAATTTGCGAGACAATGCTCTTATAATGTTAAATGTTCACCTTGATTTCTCGTTATGTGCGTAAGCATGACCTTAGATTGCTTTGTTACACTTTGTTACACTTTGTTCCAAGGGACATATTCCCTTTTCCATCTAACCGATTCAGTTTCATATGGTGCTTTTAACGTTCTTATATACTCTGTCATACCAGTGGGTTGTCAAAGTAATGGCTTGAGCCGGAAGGTTTATGACGTCCTAACGCTTTTGACATCTGAGCAGCATGCAAGCGAATATATGCACCATTAGAAAAAATACTACATGTTTTAGATTTGAGTAACAGGACAGAGAAAGGTCATATGATTTTACAGGGATAGAAAAAAAGAGCTACTGAACAGAGTAGCACACTTCGCAACGTGTAAATGCCGTGTCGTGTTTGTACTCTGTGTAATTGGCTCATGTATGTGTAATGTGCCTACTTCTTTCCTCTGTACTTTTCTGTGGGTTAGTAAGAATTATATCTGAATTACAGGGGTAAAACTAAAACACCTAGTGCCATTTTCGCTACTAACATGCATTAAAGTAGATAAAACTTGACGGTTTAAAACCAAGACTTTAACTCGCTGGGTCTAATTAACTTTTCATTCCTTCATATCTCAAATTTTTTGAGGTTTCTCTCCAGTTAAAATTCAGTAGTCTCTGAGAAAAATATTTGCTAACAAAAATAGTCGTACCGTTTTTCACGGTAACGTTGATGGACATTGCCCACAATAACGAAACTAGCCGAAAGAAATTGAAAGCTTTCTAATGGGGATGTACAATTGAGAGTTATTCTGGTCTCCCAGCATTCAAGGATTCGATTTTAATGAAGGGTGCTAAATTTTTCTTATAATAATATTAAATATATACCAAGAATAATACTAATAACACTTCAATTAAAAAATGAATGATCCTGAATACGCAATTTACCCTCCGTCTCGCCATGGACTTTAAATTATTAGAAGTACTGATTTTATAAATGGGTGAAAAACAGGTTAAGAATAATATATATATGGCAAGCTTGAGATAAGCAAAGAACTTTTTTCCTATTACAAGAAGTGAGAAGAGTACTCAAATAAAAAAATGGAAGTTAGCTCTCTTTGTCCCTACCTTACTTAAGGCTCAAGGCAAAAGCAGTAAAATTATCTTGTAAAGCTTTACATTACTTTCAGTTTCAATAGCGAACCTCAGCGGATATATTACTAGCCTGACATCTAACGCTCTGAGTAAGAAATTGAACCGTGGTAAGGTAACTTAAACCCGGAAATAATGTTCTTAAGCCTTTCATGTTTTTATGTCTTGAAATACTCCCTTATTGCCAAGTACCATATATCACGCACGAAGAAACAGTAGGAGGACAAGTTAAGTTTTAAAGCTCTTTTGAAGTTCGATGACCTAAAATAATGCTTAGTCGCGTTCTAAACTGCCCTCAGAGAGCCCTTTGACGGGCAAACAAAAACATGAACCAATAAAACCTTTCCCTTTCGAAATTCTCAAGGAATATTGCGTTATTGTGTCGCAAGAATTTAATGGACTGGACTGCAAGGAACGTAACTTAACTCACCATGGTGAATGGTAAACACTGGCCACAGCGTGAGGGTTCCACAGTTCTACCATTCCCTTGGAATTCAACGACGCAAAGTTAGAGAATATAAATATGAGATTTATAGATTTATAGTACTGTGCAGAAACATATAAAATGTGTAGTTATTTGTGCAAGACGTTAAAGTGTAGGTCACGCGGTTATAGTTGTAGCAGTAGCAGTAGAAGCAGCAGTAGCAGCAGCAATAGCAAGAGCATCAGCAGCAGCAGCAGCAGCAGCAGTAGTAGTAGTAGTAGTAGTAGTGGTAGTAGTAGTAGCAGTACCAGTAGTAGAAGTTGTAGGTAGTTATAGTTGTTGTAGTAGTAGTAGTAGTAGTACTAGTACTAGTAGTTGCAGCAGAAGCATTGACACTAAAACTAATTCGCCATATATTTGAGCTATACATCGCTTATTTTCCTTGCGTTTTCTTTTACAGACGAAAGTGCGTATAAAATGGACCGTTGTTATGAGTATAAAACCGTACCTTCAATTAAAAATAACAAACATCATAACAAGGAGACATTTTTTATAATGAAATACTTACCATGGCAAATGTACAATTCCACTCTTGTAGAAAATTTGAGTGCGCAGAAGAAAAATACAACGTGCCAAAGGGCAAAATATGATTTGGATATACGTGAATATATATTTCTTTTCCCTTATCGGAACACAGCAAACATTCTTCTATCCACAAAGCCGTTGCACTCTTCTATACTTCCCCTAAGGTTTCGTAAAATTTTCGTTGTCCTCCGACAACAATCCCACCTACCCTTCTTCAGCACATCACCCACCCCCTTCTTCACATCATACTTGACAATTTATGACACCAAAGGTTTAACCCTTTGCGTCATATTATCTCTCCTAGGCTAAAGAAAACAACCCTTCAAACCCAAACGCGGGGCTCGTGGGAAGGTTACGGGAAGATTTACTTTTACAACTCGAAGCTTCCACAACATCAAAGCGCGGTTTTGGTGTGTGGCAAGGGAAAAATATATACGTTTCTCTTACGTTTGCTTTTTTTTCTTGCGTTTACTGAGTATTTCGTGGTTACAGTGACGCGTGGCATAGATTTCAAGGGTCGGTGGTTTGACCAGTGAAATTTTGTGAAATTGAACCGACGGACTTCAGTGTTGTTTTTTTGTGTCACACAATTCCGACCGAGAAGCTATGAAAATGCAACCTACCAGCTGAATGTTCATACGTTACGAACAAATATTTGCTGTCTCTGAAGAATTTGGACGCATACGTCGTTTTCATGATACATCGGGCAAAACTGGCGAAGTGTCTTCCAACCCCACACTACGATTCCGATATTCTGTGAAAAATGTAAGGTAATTCTCAGCTTATATATTTTCTTCCGCAACTGGGTTTTTATCATAAATAAGATGACAAACAGTCTTCCATATTTTATACGCATGTGATCAATAATTATTTCGGAGAGTAGAAGTTGATACGCTTTCGGATGTATAATATATAACGATGCACATCAGGAATTCGTTACAATGTACACTTAATTTAATCTTATGTTAAATACGTGCCACTGCAAACGGAAACTAAGTTTGACATAGGCCGTTTTGTTCTGATAAAGGTAAGTCTGAGAACTTACGTTCTAAAATGAAGAATTTCCTGGCACACGGTAGACGACACTGTAGGATATTTATTCACGGAGAATTTTAAAGTCTTCATCAATACCGTACTTTCTTTTCCGTTCCTAACTTTAGGGAAGGAGTTTTTTTTTTTTTACTTGCGATTGTCTACTAAAACTACCTTGACTTTACGCCACTACGCAAGCCTAGAACAATTCGAGATTAATTTATGAGATATTTATCCCATAGTTTTACTAAAATGATAAAAGAATAAAATACCGTTAACGCAACTGCAATATCTGTATTACTTGTCATTGTTATATGTTTCGACAGCAATGTGTCATTTTCAGATAACCCACTGCGGTATAGACGTGTTGAAATAATAAATATACAGATCTTTTATTTGTGTTAACGTTACTTTATTTTTTAACTTGAGAATTTTTGGAAATATTTTAATAAATCTTGACCTCGCAGAAGTTAAAATCAAGAAATGCCACGTACCTATGAAGTTAATTTGTGGCGCTTTCGCGTAACAATTTTTGCCGTGCAAACACAACAATTCATTTTGTGTGTGTTCTGTTAATCTACATATTACTGTCAACTATCTAAAAATACTAAATGATGCACAAAAAAAGCTTTTATGGCAAATATGTGCCATCGGCAACAACAAAACTTACGTAAGTCTCCATGTAAAGTTCCCGATGCTGCATTGAAACAAAAGACATTTGTTTACCCATGGCCTTCTTTAGACGTACAGTTAAGCTAAACAGATCGTAACGACAGATCAGTCGCTGTGCATTTTCTCGATTGTTGTAAGCTCTGTCTAACCCATTTCACGAGGCCAGATAGAATTAACCAATCATCAAATAACAATTTTTGACTTATTTACAAAAAAAATGTGGCCATGTGTTGTACACAAAGTAATTTCCTGTTCCATTTTGGGACAATTTGAAATCGGCTATATTTTAGTCTTGTAATATAATTTTCTACCAGAAGACACATGAATTCGCAGCACACATTGAAGTAGGCAGACCTACATACACACACACATACATACGTACATACAATTTTCGGTTGTGTGTAACTGTGTCATAAAAACGAACAACGCATATCATTTTGATTAGGTTTATATAAACATGTTCGGTGGAAATGAATTACATTTTCTTTCTGCTGAAACCATATGTTAATTTCTAAAGCTTGTTTATTTTTGGTTTTGTAGTAGTACGTGAACGATTTTTAATCTGATAGAAAAATTTTTTAATAAACATTATAAGACAACAATACTTTAGTGTTTAAAAGTGAAGAAAAATTGCCTATTAAGCTCAGATGTTCACACAGTTTATGGGCATGAAGATAACCCTAGTAATTTTATGTTTTTGAAAGTAACGGCAACCATACTTTATAATGTCATTTGATACACATTTGAAATACATGCTAATGAAGTTAAATGGTTCTTAAAAATTTGTACTTTTCACTAAAAATTAATAGTGTTCGTAAGCAAAAGAGTTTGCAGTTCTCGGAGTATGTATCCAACGTTAAATAAATGAAAAAGGAATTCCAAAATAATTTAGTCGAAAATCCAGAGAGGAGAATTTGGATGTAAGTAGGAAGAGAGTATTGAAAAGAACCGTAAAGTGATAGGATATACGAATATGGACTGGATTCATGAGGCTCAGAACTGAGATATGGGACGGGATTTTGTAAAAATAATAATGAAAACGTAGATAAATAAATATAATTATGGAAAATTCTATGGGGCTTTAGTTTAGTTAAGCGCGAAAAGTCATAAAACTGTCAGATTTAAAAAATTATATTTTTTGACATGCCGGCAGCTATGAGTAGATTTTTCGAGATACCCGTCACAGTAGCGAAAATATGTTTTACGAAGTACTGGTTGTTATTAAATTTAATATTAGTATGCAGTATGTAGGGATTTTATTCTTCCGGGTTTTCGAGCGAGAGTCCCTAATTTATGAGTTTTAAAGAACCCTGTCCCGGTGTACCCAAAATTCTGTTCGGGACGTCAAATAACCCGGGTTCCTCCAAGTCATAACAGTAAAATATTTTTGACAACGTTACGAATGTTTTGACATTTCCACATTTGGAAGAAACATCTCTACGAGTAGGACAGATTTCAACCGGCCACAAGAGAAAAGGCTGCGAGTCATAGAGGAAGTTTGTGGATTAGTATCAGAATGTCTGCACTGCAGCTGCATTGTATGAGAAAGGTGAACTTATAAAAGTCAGTGAAGTGAGGGTCTGTTTTGTGTTTTATTATGTATTTTATACTTCCATATTTTACACTCATATGTCATAATTTCATGACAGACTTCTCTTATTAATATTAACAGATTTCTATGTCTTTCCTTGCTAGATATGTTAAAATATTTTATTCTACACCCCCTCAACAAAATAGTTCTAAGATTCCCGGGTTTCGGTTTTAAAAAAACGGAATTCCTATCGGTAAAATAATTAGTCTGTAGTTAATCTTATATATATCACACTGCAACACAACAACAAAGTTGTTTCACAGGACAAGATTTTATACACGTCCAACTTCAGCCCCCATTGCTAGAGGTGCAGCCTTTATAGACTTTAACTCCCGTTAGGCTGCTAGACTTGGACATCATTACCTTTATCTGTGACAAGTTGCCTAATCTCCTACGAAACATCTTATTGGATTATGTTCTTTTCGGTCAGTTATAAAATGCCTACAAATATAATTAATAAGTTATTAACGTTTTCATATATCTGCGTCATTATATACGCAAAAATTGCACTTAATTTGAAGGTCACTTGAAATTCCTCTGATCGACAGTGTTTCTTCAGTGGGAAGACGTAGGGTTAGGTCTACTAGACAATACGAATTTTCAAGGCAGGATGACACATTTTCTGACAAATATATCAACACAAGCTTCTGTAACGAGGAACTGTGTTAGAAAGCAAATACTACATAAGATAGAAGATACGAAGTTTCATTACTCTATATATATTAGAATTTTGGACAATCGTAGTTATTAAATATAACGTTTAGTTTATTTTTTAAAGAATATGGTCTCGTTGTGTTTCAACAGTAAAATAAATAAACCAATATCTGTCCAAAAGCAACTAAGTTGTGTTTATTACATAGAACGATACTGCCTTCCATCGATCGCGCTACAGCCCCTTCTGGGCCCTGGCCCCCCTCAGAAGACGTTTCCGTTCTTCTCGTCTTCTGCTTATCTCCTCCATCCTCGTATTCCAATGATCTTTAACGTTTCCCTCAAGACGACTTCCCTTCATTTTGTTCGTGCATTTCCTACTGGACTTGTATAATGAAATTTCCCATTCAGAATAATTTTTGGGAACCTTTCATCTTCCATTCTAATAATATGACACACCCATCCTAGTCTTCTAATTTTAACAACGTCCACGATATTTAGATCTTTGTATAAATTACAAATTTCGCCATTCCATCTAGGGTGTCAACGCTTTTTATTTTGTATTGGATCACAAACGCTCCTGAATATTTTCACAGAACTATATAATAAATAGAATTTAGTTGTGTTTGGACAGATATCGATTCAATTTTTGTTTTTTAATAAATTAACGCATCTAAAATATCTGTTTCCCGCTGACAATGTGGGTATTGAATGGAAGGGAATATCATGCATTGAATCATAGTAACGTTACCGTTGTGGCATTACTATTAATTTCCTGTTGTTATTTAATTTCAATTGTATTGTTGAGGGAACATGTTAGAAACCAACGGACTATACATTAAAGAAGAGCGTAAGGACTGTATTTTATAACCTTAGCCTATACGTAGTTGCAACATCAAGCAAACAAGATTTTGTAGCTGTGTATACATACACAACAGCAGAACGATATGACAACAGAATGAAGGAGATGAAATGGCGCTATCGAGATGACGACCGAAAAATCAGCAAACCTAGGCAGATTGTGTTCAGAGTCCTCGAATGCTGTGCGATTAGAGCATTGAGATCAAAGCGTCAAGGAAAAAAGAAGTAGGAAATATCGTCAACACGTCTAATCAGCTACAGCGAAGATGACAGTGACTAATATGTGTAGGAATACTTGCGAAACTTCTGGACCTGCAAGACAGATATAAGAAATGCGGAAGGAGGAAGGGAGGCTGAAGACATTTACTGCCAACAGTAGGCTTGAGTTACAGTCATAAGGCATTTCACATCCAACACTTTTAACGGTTTTATGAACCTTTCCGACAGCCTATCGATTCCTTGTTCCATTTACAGTTGCTTAGACACAGATAACGATGGATTCATTTAAAGCATTTTTTTTACAAGCAAACTTACTAACTTACGATGTGACATATTTCAAGCTTAACGTGAATGCAAATGCAAGTACGCCTTCATGACTGGTTGGTAGAAGAAATTACACTGCGGTAAAGAAGTGAAAGGCCTTCTTGAGAAGCCCATAAACACAGAGCTGTATTAGAAGCACCGAACCTTGTTGTGGCATCCAAGGGTGCAGTACACAGTTCATAACACCCCAAAACTTATCCTTACCTTGAAACACGTCAGTACTTTCCAGAGCGTCATATCGCATTTCTTTAACACCAATCTGATTTTTTTTGTACAGGGTGAAGGCCTTGCACAGTAAAACGTGCGGTTTACATAGGCCTATTGAGATGCACACTAGGGCTATAGACATATGAGCGTGTGCAGTTGAACAAACCGGACGGTGGTCGGGTATGTCCACAACCTAGGCATGTAAAATTCCAGTACATTTTATGGGCTAATTTCAGCGAAATGGTGCTGCCTATTTTAACTTTTTTCCACGATTAAAATACTCAAATTGTCAGTTTTTAAACATCAGAATTTTGTAATGCATTTCAGTTAATTATGCTTTAAATATGAGTTCATGAAACATTCGAGATGTTATGGCAGATATAATTATTTACACATTGCTTTGGAAATTTAAAACAGCTCTACGTTTCTACAACTTTATGTACTTGTCGAAGTAATTAAGATAAAATGGAGCAGAAACAGTCATGAAGAAACTACCATCCACAGTCGATGTTACTGTCTTGTTGTAATAATGAGTTATTTTTTTGTTTCTGGGAGGAAAATTCTCTTGGAAGCAAGACAATTTTGGAAAAATTTCCTAGAAACAACTCTGTCAGCAGACATCATTTTTGTCAGACTTTTCAATATTAAGCCTAGAGAACACACAGTTTGCTCTTTAACATAAGGTAAAAAAGCTATCGAAACCCCTTCTGGAAGAAATAATTTTGAAAAGGCAAATCACTTAAGAGAGCGTGATGTAGGACTGTAGCATATATTTATAACTTGAAAGCATATGAAAATTTGTAACTGACGGAGTGGTTTAGTTCAGCGATATCATATTTCTCTTACACTGCAATGTCTCGCGTATACAAATTTGTAGTTTTCTCATATTTTTCTGAGGCTATACGCCTAAAAATATGTGGATAATTTTGCATTGATTTATAATTGCCACAGTGTTTTTAATCTCATTAACAGTATTCTAATTAACATAAAATTTTTAAGTGATCATAATTGCAATAATTTATTGTGTCCTCAAATAGACTTAGGGATGATTTTCTATATTTATTGACAAATAGCATATCTACTTGATGTTCTCAGATTCATCTAAATGAAGTTTGACACGTGAACAAATAGACCCATGCTTAATGGGTGGAGTTCATTTTTTATATAATTACTTCCGTCTTGGAATGCCGTAGAAGAAAATCTGTTATTGAAAAATACTGTACTCTGTGAAGTGCAACAGATAAGGCATCAGAGACTAAACGTAAAAGAAGCTATACATTTTTTGAGCTCTTCCACCAAGAACTGTTCCAACACCTGTACTATGAAATTTGCAAAAAGCGGCCCAATCCACCATTTTAATTATTTAAGCAATTTCAGCTGTTTCGAGACATTGCACGTGGCAAGCTTTCCCTTTACACCAAAAAGATATTTTAAATATTCCGGCCGCCATTAAGTCACCTCCACAAATTTGTTTCTTCTAGAGGAAATATCTGCACAAAGTCACACAAGTTGGCGAATCGCCCAGACGGTCCTAGCAGTAATATGCCCTCGAGGTTTAAATACTTCCAGAGGCGGTATTCACATCTTAAATCTCAGGGTTAGCTCACAGCATATAAAACACATGAATATCCCTCTCCAAGCTTAGTCACAAATTGCTACCTTACATCTGGAATAATTATCTCCATCTTAGTAAGACCAGACCATCATTAACGAATGTTATTACATACATGACCTAACGTACAAATTAGAAGCTCCATCAACATGTGCATACATCTGTCCTCCCTCATTATAACCCTTTGCCCTGATAACCCGCAATTTTAAAGCGTCTAAAATTACAAGCCACGGAGTTGAGGTAAACGAAAATAGTACGTACTCATGTTTAGACAAGGTATTTACCATGTAATGAACAAAGAACCTTCCTCCCTACGTACGTGACTGCAAAACGTCACTTCTGATAGCAAGGGATTTGGCTCATGGAAGTCCCGCAGGCTGTAAGTCCTACTGTCTACACAGTTACGTGGCTCTTCTGAACAACTCCGTGACTTTGCACGTGTGCAAAATTAGCTGCATGCTGCTGTTTACTGCTAAACACAGACCCAAACATGCGATACACATAATAACATGAATAAAAAGGATTAAAAGAGTCAACAACTATACAGAAACAAGTCTCTAATTTTTTTATTCATGAAAACTGAGTTTCTAAATCTAAGTAATGGAAATATTTTAGGGACGTGATCCATATTCGATTTGGTATTTCGATTCTTTCCCACGCCAAACCTTATTTAACATTGTTTGAAATTACGTTGCTCTGTCACTTCAATTTATCAATTAACGAATGCACACATAATTTCACATAAAACACTTTTAAAACACTTTAAAACACTCCGACTTGTTTCGATCTTGTCAGATCATCATCAGGGAGCTTTGTTCCTCGCTAAAGTTATATTACAGTATTCACAATTCAATTCGTTTTAAAGTGTTTTAAAGTGCTTTAAAAGTGTTTTATGGGA
>Ga0123357_10004374_pt1 | contig 16565 bp, 10 predicted proteins | sample TergutEmb28metaG_FD_89873 | JGI IMG/M metagenome (GOLD analysis project Ga0123357, IMG submission 89873) | Embiratermes neotenicus P4 segment gut microbial communities from Petit-Saut dam, French Guiana - Emb289 P4 | ecosystem: Host-associated > Arthropoda: Insects > Digestive system > Gut ... | reverse complement strand
GCCCTGAGGTTAGCTACCACCAAACTTACTCAGCGAGGGACTGGTTATCCATCCTGAGGACACCCTACCCAACTCAGAATCTCCAGAGGAAGCACAGGACTGATTCACAAATGACAACTAAGGTAGCTAATGAGTCGAATTATAGAGAGAGAATTGGGGTCAGAGCAGATAGATGGCAGACCGCCCACAGATGTAGTCGACTTCACTGAATCTGCACTACTGAAATAGCAGTCATGTCTCAGCGTTTATTCTTGTGAGAGTGATGAGCAATTCTGCCACAATATAGTAATCAGATAAGCACGTGTCAGCACTTAATGAAGATACGAAACGTGATACTTATGACTTGTTGTATGGATTAGTTTAGACTGTAGTTGAGGGTACGTTTGTGAATGTTGGCTTTCTCTGTTGGTTGTACAGTAAGTCTGATGTTGGGTAGAGGACTTAAAGTGCAAGGAAAGTGAAAATCGTATGAGACTGCGGTGTAAGATTAAACTTGCCTTCAACTAAGAGGCAAGGATTACAGTCCACAGAGTTGTCATCGGGGTACCGCAGGGTTTAGTCGTCCGTAGTTAGCTAAACAGCAAACGGATTAACTTTTAATGCCTCCTTGCTTTACGAAGTTTGTGATACGTTGAGACGAAATTCCCACTTTGGTTGCCATGTTGTAATGACAGCAACGCTACCTCACGAGAGCTGCACATACAGTATATCCACCGAAGTGGTTGCCCGACGTTTGTCGTAACTCGCACCATGGACTCTGCAACGCATCATCCTGTAAACCATTGATTAGTGGAGAAACAGCAAGCACAAATACACCTACTGGGAGAGTGCCGGCGGACAGGTGTTTTCGCAGTGGTCAGTGGTTTTGTCTGGGGAGTAAGAACACAGTGAGGAAGAGTATTCATTTCCCTTAGTATGTCTTAGCCTATAGAAGGCGTAAGAGGGTAGTCATAAGCTACGAACTGGACATCCTAGAAATCATACTTTCTTTCTTGGCAGGGGAAAGCTTTCTTAAACCGTCTTCTGTAATGCGTCCAACCCGCCTTTAGGGACCACTTAGCTTCCTCTTCAGTGGAAAACGGGACTCTTTTCCTGGGAATAAATCGACCGGAGCTTGAAGATAACCTATCTTGTGCCTAGCTTAATGGTGTATGGAGTTTTACCTCTATTCGCCCATAAGCCTTCACGAAGTGCACTTGTACAAGTTTAACTTTTGTCTGTTTGCATGTACAGGTCTGTAATAGAAGACAGGAAAATATATTTGGTGTTAAAAAATTGTTGTAGGGCTGCTGTGGAGAGAGTGCTTCATAGTATGTTACTCCAAAGAATGTGGTTTATGAACTCCTGTCTCCTTCTGCACTCTGTAACTTTACCAACTTTAATGACAGAACGGCGGGGAGAAGGAGGTAAATGTGATCGAAGTACTGTGGAGCAGGCTTGCTGACAAACTGGTCGATGAGTAGAGGGATGGGCAGAAGGTTTGACACAGTCTTGCCAGTGTACATTAATTTTAGGTACTTTGTGCCCTTAAACCATGAACTATGAAACAAAATATGTTATGATTTTTATCCCAGACGTGGAAAATATTGTGTGTAATCCGAAAAGTTTCAATGAAGTAATTTTTTTTTCACATATACCGCTTGAAGATCTTTATGTGTTCAACAAACAAACGTTTTATTTAAAACAATGTGATAGCTGGGGATCTGTTTGTTCACTACTATTGAAATGGAAATATCTTGTTTCACAATAGCTGGACTCCATAATGTTCCATTGCCAGGTTTTCATATTCACAACGATATCGCTTTCATTATAAAATAACAAATCAAAAATGGTTGAGAGTTCAGATGGACTGTCTCTAAAAATGAAACCAATCAAGCACTAACACTCCTAATCTGTCACTTTTTGTCGCCCCTTTTTAAGCGACAGCGAACGGAAACAATTTAGATCCTGTCCATGTCTTGTGACGCTGGGTAGAAAAGCGTCTATCTTGCTGTGGACATGATAAATCATCCTGCTGGCAAGTGCCACAGTGACAGTGCACAGACCCTCACTGTTGTTGCTCCTGCTGCCTGCGTTTTGTTGCCCTCCTGAGGGCGTTTCTTGATTATAGTTTGATGACCCACTGGAAATCCCACTACAGCTTGTAGACAAGGATCAGTGGGTGATCTTACACATCCCTATTTTCTAATGCGTTTTCCAGAACATAAACTCTGTTTCTTTTGCTTGTCAGTTGAGGAAGAATCTGTTTTGTTAATTGTCTTGCACCGTCTTTATCTCTGCGGATGTAAGCCGAAATTCATTTCCGATTGTCAGTGTTCATTCCTGTTCAGTGGAATGTAAAACTGAGCGATAGACGATCTTACTGACTAATGTCAGAATAAGCTTTCGTGGCCTATATGTAAGTTGAGTCCAATACCTTTGAGAAACTGAATGAAAACCAAAATCATTAATCAACATAATCGATTCTAGACTTGAACAGCGGATTTAAGGAATACAAATCACCAAACCATGACGTTCAGGGACGGCATGGAAGAGGAGCTTTACTGTGCACAAATGCTATCAAATACAGCCATTTTCTTATCGTCCTTGCGATTACATATGGGCCTTCTCGTACTGTTTGCCATTCCAAATGCTCTTTCAATGGTAAGTGTTCTAACCACCAAAATGAAGCAGGCTCGAATTCGAGATAGGAAATAAGACTTCCCATAAACACTTAGTGTTCAGTGAAAGCTGAAAAGGGGTCGTTCTCCAGCTAGAAGAAGAGTGTAACCGAAACATGTAACCTTCATAGCTATCAAGTCATCAAATACTTTGCATTTTCGGGGAAATATTAAATATTTGGCTTAATACGAATAAATGAAAAGGACACGTACTTTTATGAGACTTGGAAAATACAAATTCTCTCCACGGCAGGTTGTATAAAATTGTTTTTTTAGGGCCACAGAATCAAGGACCGTTAGTTGGGTGGATATGTTGCACGTACTGAGTAGATGGGAAAGGATAAACAGGATGTAAATTACAGGACTCTAAGTAAAGAAAGGAGATCAGTTACGGCACCCATGCTTAAGAGGGAGAAAAATATGAAAAGATCGTAACGAAATATATTGTGAATTTGTGGGCTGGACTGAATTAGACAGGATCTAGAGCTGTTCAATGAAGATAACCAATAAGGTCGAAACATGTAGCAGTTAAAAAAATTAGATATGTTTGTAAATTGAAAATTGTTTATTTTGTTCGTTACATACATTTTTAGACAAAGTTGGATTGGACGGTGAGAAATGTGATACGAAAACAGAGAGGCATGTGTGGACTGACAGATACAATAACTTTCCGAATTCCATAAAAAGAATAAATTTTTTGATTGGATGAGTATTTTTAACTTCTCGAGGACTCTGCTGCTTAGACCTTCGTTCATTTTATGACATATGAACCGGAATTATTAGTGGCAGAGTCGAATTTTACGATAAATGTCATATCTAGCTTGTATTGGAGAGTTAGCTGGCTTAATGCTGTCTGAGGCTGTGCCCCTCTCCTTTACTGGAATGTAGTGAATCACATATGTCATTAATCGGACAAAACTTTGTTATTTTGGGGTTAATGTTGTTTTTAATTAACTATTTACTATCTAGGTTAAATATAAAATATTATAACATATTATGTTACATTCCTATATTTGTTTAATTTTTAATATATCTATAAAACAAAACAACAAAAACGAGAAGATGTACGGACTTGCTACGGGCTGGGCGGTCCGTGGATCGAATCTCGGTGCGGGCGAGATTTTTCGCACCCTTCCAGGCCGGCCCTGGTTCCCACCTAATTTTCTACACAAGGGGTACCGTGTCATTCCCGGCAACAAAGCGCCTGAAGCGTGGCGTTAACCACACACCCCACCTATCGCCGAGGTTAAAGATAGAGTATAGCTGTACATATGCTTCTCTTTTGTGCCCTCCTGACACGTTGTAGGGTGAATGTAACGATACAGTCAGTATCAATGTGAGAAATTCCATTGAATTAAAAAGTTTTAACCTGAATATTTCTGAAATAAGTGTCTAAACTAACAACGAATTGTACTTAGCGATATGAAAGCTAATCGTATTTATTTTATTACACGAAGTGCCCCAATAAAAGAGAAGAACTTCACTTTTATTTGAAAAATATTTTCTTGAAGGTTGAGGCACTAGACTGTTAAGTTTTCGGACCATGGTCTTCCGGAGTAAGAGGTCGTGCATTTTGGTCGAGGAGAAACAACTACCTTGCAGGTGGAGGCAAGACGTTGTCCCAGAAAGTTAATAGCTATCCAGGAAACCACACGCCTTATCACCTCGTATTCAGGGAACTGAGAAGTGGTACATCATTTCTTAGTTAATATTTCTTTCATTAGTTGCAGTGTCTGGTACGAAGGGACTGCATGTCATGTACAAATATTGATATGCTTCTTTGAAACATAGCTTCCGTGGCAATTATTTAAAAAAAAACATTTATTTTACTCCTATCCCATATCCATATATTAGTAAAATATTTATGTTTCGGGATCGGTACTCTTCTCATCCTTTTACTCAGTTGACAGGAAATGCGAATACGCAGATACATTTCGCAAATACGCATTGTCTCTGTGTACTGTAGTGTAAAATGAAGTGCGTAATCCACCCTTTATTCCAAGTGACACTGTGGCTGCGAGATTATTCTTGTGAGTTTAGTGAAAGATGTTTAAAAAAACCTTGGATTCTGTGGGATAAGTCTATTCTCAGAATACCAAGAAACGAAAGTTAGGAAACACAATTATAGCAAGAAAGAACTTATTTATTTAGGAAGTAAAACAAGGATGGGGAACGTAACTTGTTTGAAATTCCGGGTTTCGTCAAGTAACTGTTAGCCATTCAGACAGCTGAATAACTAGTAGCAAAACATCAGAAAATAGGGCCAACTCTGATGGATTTATTACTGGAGACAGTTACTGGAGTGCAAATTTCTCCTATGTATTCCTTTCGGTGGTGTTGTACTCGTGGATGAACTGAAGCAGACATTGAGCGACGTGTGGGTCTGCTCATCGTTGTGTGGCAAATTTGTAAATAGGTAAATTGTAACCGTATTGAATAATAATAATAATTATTATATATTTAAATCTTCCGCCTCGTTATCTCTGCAAAAAATTTTCAAGCTTGCAAAATTTTCTTGGGAAAAATTGACTCGAAATAACTGAATAAACACGACTTGGTGAAGCAGGTATATAAGTCGACTTTCCTAATTTCAGTGTAATTGGGTATATGAAATAGGCATGATGTTGCGGTGTAATGGCATGTCAAATATTGACAGTAATGCCACAGTAAATAACTCGATGGTCATAGTTATTATAGAAGCTGACAGTCCTTCAAATAGTCAACAAATTCCGCCCCCTCCCCTCTCCTTAAGCAACTCGAAAATTTATCATCTTGTGCGCAATTCCAGATGCATGAACCTTTCTTAAGCGAAATGATCTCGGCCATAGTTTTAAACTTTTTTTTTGCAAAATTTATTTTAATATCGTTCTCCGTCTCGCAAGAAGTCTTGTCACCTTGGGGTTTCCCAACTTCTGTCTTATGTGCATTTCTCGCCGTTCATATATGTAGGTGTACCACAATCTCAACCATCTCACACTCCATGAATTGATCATCCAAATTACGTTTGGTGAATATGCAATATTCTCCACCGTCATGTTAGTCCTCCTTCTGAAATGTTATATTAATATTACACTTAACCGTTGAATATGAATGAAATTGTTTCACATGCTGCCATGAGAAGTAAAAATTCTTTCCTACCAAGATCTTATACAGCTTTACACTTCTCGTGTTCTCACTAAAATCACACAGGGTGTTATATTAATAATTTCGTGTTACCTCCCAGCCATTTAGAAGGAATAAATTAGCAAAGAAATGCTTAAAGAACTTTACTTGAATTTTAAATATCAAGAATAATTAGAGGTACTTCGGTACATTGTGCTCTTAAAATATAATCATCATTGTGATCATCACTCTTATTGTATCATCGTCAAAGCAACAAAACAGTATCAATGATAATGAGTTTAATAATTAAATTTCAGAATCTCCTTTTTAAAAATTTCCTGTTTGTTTAATATTTATGTTAAATGTCTGGTTAGGTTATTGATACTCATGGTTGTACTTCAGTAACCCCACTCTCCGCGAAACTTAACCGGTACTTGCACTTCTACCCGAAGGATACGTGGGCTATTTGGCATTAGTGCAAATCTACCACAGTTTGAAAGTAAACCTACAAAGTGATTTGAAAAAAAAACTAAAGTTTACAATCTATTTATACTTGTAAATTTCAAGCAGTGACTGAAACATAATGAATTTTGGCATTTGTTGTGTCTCAAACTTAATGTGGAAGACGGTGAAGACGTCGCAACAAATGCGAATATACTAGCTGTCTGCGATATGCATTGCAGGGGTAACGTAGCGGACAGCTTCTTCTGAACGATATGTTACGCTGAGGTTAAGAGTGACTGGGGCTTCACCTCCACCTACAGTGTGACAACTGGACAATGGGTGGTTTATTTTAACCCTTTAAACCCTGACATGAAAGAGCAATCAAGAGGAAAAGCCATGGAAGGAGTGTATTAAGGGACACCCTATTTCCGGAGAGGGGCAACAGTTTGTTGTAAGTTGAATAAAGAGAGACCAACTTGATGTCACTTGCTTTATTATTGCATTATTTAATGCTCAACATGTTTCGGATGTTAATACATCCATCCTCAGGAGCTTGCGACTTATTTGTTGAGTTGTATCATAGGCTGTATTGCTCTGGTTCGATGTGTGTTGGTGTTACGTTGTGGTTTGGTTGTGGTGGTGTGGTATCCGTATGCAGGCTGAGACACTAGTGCCTCAGCCTGCACCATCCGTGCGGTTTTCCTCTTGTTTTCACTTTTGGTTCACAATTACATATATGATATTATATATATATATATATCTTCAGCAATGTACATGTCTTACTGTTTTTTTGTGAATCAATGAGCAAAACCGATAATCGTCTATATTACTTGGCAGTTTTAGGTTTAATTTTATTACATTTTTTAGTCTTTGCTACAGAATGTTGCTGATTGTGGGACGACCGTGAGAGCCAGAGCATGCGACTTGACAAACAACTTTATGTTCCTTTAGAAGAATAAAAATCAATTTGAAAACAGCTGTTCTTTCGGTCATTGCGGTCCTCCTGTCCCACAATAACGGTGTTTTAATCTACGTAACCTTTGCTGGAAAACCTACTCTGGTGGGTCTGTTAGAAAGAACTTTCTACTCTCCTTGACACCTGAAGACGAGAAGGATTCAGGGCCTGAATTCTTGTGCGTTTTGCAGCCCGAGTCGGTGAGCAACGTATGAAATATCAATGACGTCTATTATAATATACCATCATCAGACTCCTTTCAAATTAATTTTCTTAAATTCTTATTTGAAAAAGCTTCGATTGTGTGTGACTTGGTGTCCCTCTGATCTCCTCAGTGAACCCGATGCAAATCTCACCACATACATTTCTACCAGTAGAGTATCACGACACAATATTTTAAAAGATTTTATGTACGAAAATTCGTTGTCGTGTATTGAAAGTGATTCCCTTGAGACTATATCCAATGCAATAGACATTTGTTTGTGTTAGGTTTACAGTGCATGCTGCTTCACCTGTTCATATAATCGGGTTGCTGTAAATTTGATTTGAGGAGGAGACTGTGCCCTGGATAGACTCTTAAGTTTCTTCTCTCACCCTTTCATCCTTCCTTTCCCTCTGCTACTTCTTTCATCCTTCTTTCCTTGCCTCCTTCCGTCCTACCATTACCTTAGAGGAGCAATCAGGGAAGCAGCTGGTAACTTGGTTAGTGAGTCTGTCTGTATGTTAGCTCCATGGCCTTGGGTGTGGAAGGGGAATTTCCTTCTCGAGGGACGTCAGGTTAGTTTACTAAGAACGCTCTCCAGGACCGAGTTACGTACGTTGTATTTCTGTACTGCAGAATTAACCTGTAACATTTCCCATGATTATGCAGGCCATGTGGCTATGTTTTAATCAGTAGCTTATTTGAAATCCTGTCTCGTAATATAAACTAACTCATTTTTGTTGGAATCTTGCACAGTATCGCAGGTTCCTTCCCAGTGACGATATTTGCAGTCGGCTGTTTAGGGCTCATCAATTTTTGGAACAGAGGACGCAAATTATGTACGTGGATACAGTACGCACAAGTCACATGTATGGAGTGATTCTTCGGCGTTAGCAAAATATTATGTGGTCGTTTCTCGGACCACTGTCTTAGCATCAAATACACTTGTTGGGTTCCTTCTGTGACTTCTTGTTGCGAATTTCTGATAACACCAGTTTCAGTGCTTCTATTGGCATTTTATAAAGAGTAAGGTGCATCTAAATCTAAACGTAAACTGGAAGAAAATAATGAGAAATTCTAAGGGTATATATATTGATATTCTGCCAAAACATATGTTTTTTTTTTTAATTCATTACTTGGTGAAATTCAAGAAGGTGTCTGGAAATCTCTTATTTAAATGTTTTAAAACATTGAGAAATGTGACCTTTCAATTGGTTAGTCATGAAAAATGCTTTGCAGAAAAAGTTACCAATTACCAAAGAGTTCATTTCTGTATTATCCGAAGCCTTTCACTGGTCCTTCTCCTTACCCACAAGAATCCATTCCACAACCTCCAATCCAATTTACTTCACATAAATTTTAACTTTGTCTTCCCAGCTACGTCTACTTCCCTTAGGTTCTCTTAGGGCCTCTCAAATAAAATTTCGAGTTCATTTCGACTAACCTATATTTAAAGACTTCCGTATTTATGCACGAAAGATTTCGACAATCGCTTAAATGATTTTAATGAAATATGGCACTAAACACATTTGTGTATAGTACATTTTGTCGAGGCATTTAAAATTCCGTTCCTTTCGTCCAGTGTTAATGAATACTGTACGTTTGTCAGAACTTTCTATATATTTATCGGAGAGCCGCAACTCTCACATAAAATTTCAGAGAGGAATGCAGAACTACTTTCACTTCTATCAAAATTTTCGATTGTTACAATATTTTAGATAGTTTAACAAACAGTCCCTCTATGACTCTGAACTCGTGAATTCATCGACAATGAATGGCCTTATCAATGTACAAGATGATCACCAGTCTTTACGTTTTGGTGATTAAGTGGAGATTCCTGTCACCTAAAGTTACATGTATACAGACAGACATTTCATTAAAATCTTATGTTTATTGGACCGTGCATCGTTGTGATAGTTGAAGAATAAAAGACCAAATTGATTTCATTTGCTACTTTTATTTCACTTCTTATGTGCTAAACATGTTTCGGACATTAATGTATCCATCATCAGGAACTTGCGACTATTCTGTTGAATTACCACATAATTCAACAGAAGAGTCGCAAGCTCCTGATGATGGATATATTAATGTCCGAAACATGTTGAGCACATAAGAAGTGAAATAAAATAGCAACTGACATCAAGTTGGTCTTTTATTCTTTAACTATTTAATTAAGATATTTAAGCTGAAATACACCTACTTTTGCAAGTGTTACTCTGTTAGTATAAAATGTCGTCTACTGTTAAGTAAATTAAAGAGGACGATCTCACTTGAAGATTAATTCGAAGTGAAAATTTTCCCTTTTTTAATTTATACTACTCTTATGTTTATATTTCGAAATGTATTGATTACTATAGAAATATGTTTTAATGTGGAAGGCCAAATTCTTATTACGGTTTGAAATCCGAGAAATCTATAAATATTGGTTTACCTTAAAAATATACGTGTTCACATGTTTTAAGTAAATAGAAAGCGAACTCACTACTCAAATATTTAGGTTCCGTTAGTCCGAAAGGTGACATGAAGGGACTTTCAACAAACCATTTCCCTCTCCACTGTTGATTATGAAGTCCTCGTTTGTGTAATGCAACAAAGACTCTCTCATGGCAGATTTCACTTCGGAGTTGACCAGCATATGTGCTTTGATCAGCCTTCTAATTCAGACATTTCACATTCAGTATTCTATCACATTCGCGTCTGAACAACTGAGATACATGGATAATCTGACGTGATCAAAGACACATATTACTATCGTTCCGCTAAGTTTATGTTTCAAGAGCTACAAATATATAGAGATACAGCCTAAACGTTTGTCATCGCAGTTAATACATGAAATGTAGAGAGTTCCAGCGGAAAGGATAGGGAATATCCATACAGACTGAATGGCCGTGATTGTCAATACTTTTGTTGTTGCAAGACTTATTACAACTTCAGAGAGAATGGCTTGTTCTGTAGAGGTATTATATGGCGGACGACGTCCCACGAAGCACACTAGTCAGTTCTGTAATGAGAATTATTCGAGTGCAGACTGGTAACAGACACATTTCGTCACTTTATTGTTATGAATACTATGTGAGGAGTTGAGTAACTCCTTACTAATCTTAGGTTTACATTCGGTGAGATATGTTTTTCGAGGGTCCATTCGGGCCAGTGCATGTGTAGAGGCTCCTGAGAATTCAGCCCGAAACTGAAGGCCATCTCTTTGAGCTTAGTGTTATTTACTGGTTTTGGTTTTCGGCCGATAAGTGTGTACAATATCCAGTGCTTACTGCGGCTTTCCAACCCCTTCGTTAGTTTAATTCATGCCTATGGCACTTCCTTGCTCTTCTCCTTGATGAAAGTGTTATGGTCTATGTACTTGATTAGTGTATCATTAAATGGGGTAAGGACCAACAAATTTATCACGATACATAAAGTTAAGACAGAATTTGTCGATGCACATCTGGTACTACAAAGAGTTTTCATGTCTAAAAATAATATTTTTGAATAATTAAAATGCGTCTAACGAACAACGACGCATGGCATTTTTACGAATAGAACAAAGTTTCTATAAGGTAGTAGCTTTGGTATCCTGTTGCCATCCATTTCCATTAAAAACTGTCACAATTTTATGTTTTCTCTGTTGGTGGAAGAGGAGAATTTTATATATTTAGCATTTCACCGTGCATTCTGTAGATTATTTAATTACACACACCAACACATACACACACACACAGACACAGACACACCAACACATACACACACACACAGACACAGACACACCAACACATACACACACACACACACACATATATATATATATATATATTATTTAAGAAGTGTAAAATTTACATTAAGACTTTAAAAATGCTACAGCATGTTTCGATCACACGATAATCTTCAGGGACCATATATTTTTCCTTGCTAAAGTTATAATTTAAATTATAACTATATATTGTTCCTTGCTAAAGTTATAATTTAAATTTATATTTTAAATTATAACTTTAGCAAGGAAAAATATATGCTCCCTGAGGATGATCGTGTGATCGAAACATTTTGGAGCTTTTTAAATGTTAAAATAAGTTTTACACTTCTTAAATAATATATATGTGCATGTGTTGGTGTGTGTAATTAAAGAGATTTTGATATGTTTCTTTATTGTGATTTATTTTAAGGAAACTTTAGCTAACACCAGATATACAGCAATCTACACAGCGTCACGTCACACAAGTAAACTCTCATTTCCATCATGTTACTTTAGAAAAATCGGTCAGAAAATATGTTAATTTCGCAAGAACCTACAATGGTTATGATCGAATCTTCGCATTGCTGTTGTCGTTCTTTTCCCAGATCGGAAGCAAATTCTTGGCGGCCACAAATTAAAAAACATGGAACAAATTGTACTACACCCCTGTGTATCACAGGACACGGACTTCTGTCGCCATGAAATAGATTTCTTCCTACGGCATAAGCACATGCCTCATTTGTGGCGAGGAATGTGGAAACGTTGGAATACTGCAACACAGCTCTACATAAGCCTTTCCTATTACCCGATATATGTATAAAGTAATTTTTCTGACCGATCGTCATAGATTGGCAGTATTATTAGCACGGGCACTTACCGCTGTCACCATTGTAGTTGATGTCCTCACCATCTTCCCTGCGCCACATGACGTAGGGTTCTGGGTAACCCGTTGCTTTACACGTGAGTGTCACGTTGGCAGATTCGCGCACTACCATGTCCGTGCTAGTTTCCCGGTCCACAATACTGGGGGGTACTGCAACAAATCAAAACGCCTGAATTATTTTTAACTGATAATGAAAGATTATTTATAGGTTTATGTGAATTATTGTGTGTACGTTTATTGAAATTCATTTCAGAGTTTTCTTGTCAAAAAAATACATGCAGTCCCAACAGACATAGGTCTGCATGCCCCCGTTTCTGACCACATATAAATCTCTCTGATTGGCCAGCAAGGCACATCTTTAGGTGCTGCGTCAGGAAGTAAGTTCCGTTAATTTCACGGGCGAGTGAATACGTGAAATTTTGAAATCCTGTTACGTATCAGACCGTGAATGCTTTCGAAAGCGCTTAGAAATCATAAATGGGATTAATTAAATTCTAGTAAGTGATCTGGTTTATGCCTGACACGAGACTTTCCAGTTCTCCCTTTATAGAATATACAGTTGTGTTAATTCTGAGAAGTTACAGTATTTTTATTGTGACTGTTCCTGCCCTTTCCCATCTCCTTCCCATTTCATCTTCTTAGTTCCCTACCCCCACTCTCTGTCAGTACTTCTCTAGTATTATCAAATAATTTCATCAGAACGACTTTTTCTAAGATAAATTAAAGATGAGATTTGTTACTTATATTGATATAAATGTATACCGAAGATACTCCATTGTCCAATTTTACGCTGACTACCTTATATTTGAGCACGAAATAAAATAAACTGAAGGAAGGGCGTACTGAAATGCGTAAAACACATAATGTATTTAGTATTGAAATGTTAATATACTATTGTGAAATGAGAAAAAAAAATTGAAAAGTAACAAAGATTAAGGTAGATAATGACGATAATCACAGCACAAGCAAGAAAAACAACCCGTAAAAATGAAACGAAAGATATTTTGGTCCAATTGACAAAAATCTGTCACTTAGTAGTAACCGGGTAGTTCTTGAGAAAATTTATTTTATTCGAAACTTATTCATCCTCTCTCTAGGAATACTCGTAAGTTCTTCCTTGTTTCCTAGAAGAGAAAAGCCCCAGAGATTAATAATCATAGCTGTTAATTTCGGGTTATAACTTTCGTAAATATGTTTATAACAGAATAATTCGCAACCACCTGTTAGAGATTTTTTAAAATAAACTCCAAATTTTGCTGCGGATGAACTAGAGATGAATCTGATATGTGAGGGAGCAACTTCAAATACTCGTATGTGATCACGACACAATTCAAGGACTACGGCAATGAGCACTGCATGAACAATTTCAGCGTCGTGACTAGCTTAGTAAATTGAGCTATAAGAGGTGTTTGCTTGGAGGGTAATATTCGGCTTCGGAGTTCGACATATTCCTATTGTTGACCAAGATTTTTTATTAAGATAAATTCCTATATACATCTAAATTTGATTACGAGTTTAACCCTCCAAGTGAAGTAATTTTTACATTATTGCGTTTTAAGTAAACCATTTAAATGAAGTGTTTTAGTTGACTGATAAATGCTGACAATTATCAGTTAGAGTAGTAGGATTTGTCGTCTTTTGGTACAAGTTTTATTCGTGTTTAGATGGGAGTTAAACTGAAATTACTTCACTGTAAATGTAATGGTTAGATAAGTGGAAGTTGTTTAGTTCAAGATATTAAGATTTATTTCAATTTTATAATCCATAGTCTATTAAGAAAATAATTTTAATTCAGCACGTTATTTTTACAGTTATATTACAACAAATACTCGCACATTCTTGTATCTCACTTTCAAAACAAAATGGTTTTGATAAATTTTCTGTCTCCAGTTTTCGTGTATTAATGGTCTCGAGGTTTGTTCGGTTTTAAAACCTAAAAGACCCTCCGCATTCTGTCGAGCGATCTCCACCCCACATTCTTTTGTTTCAACAGCACAGAAATATGCAGCTGGTCGTCATCAACTTACCAGCTGCAGAATGAAATGGAACGAAGGAAAAACAAGAGGTGTGTCCCCAAAAGTGTATTGTCTGTGCGCCTTACATTGGCTGACACAACGATGGTATCTAGCGTTGATGACAAGCCGACAGTACGCCGAGAACAAAACGAACCGTTACAATTCGAAAATAAATTGACATGGATGTGAACTAAGCCAGATAATTTTGAACTAAATTATGGAGCACTGGGGGCCAGGTTCTCTCCTGTTTATGACAGTTTCCATTATCATTCCACGTGCTTTTTTTTGACACTATCTCTTTTGTAGTTTTCATGTGCGTTATTCCCTTGTGACGTTTAACCTGCAAATCAACGAGGCGGCATTGTTGTTTGGTCTAGTTTTTGTTGTTACTATATTTTCAGCCCATCATTCGACGTAGCTTAAAAACGATCGTACACATTTATCTAGATTGTTACTATTTTGGCATGAATACCGTAGACACTGAAATACAGTTCTTTGAATCATATAACTGTGAAATAAATTACTCTGATATGAACTGTTGTGAAGGCTTCACAATGGGCACTTAAAACCATGAAGCTCTCCTTTATATTACTTGAAATCGACTTCGATCATCTTATTAATGGAAAAAATAAAAGAGCAGACAATTACCTTTACGGGAAGAATTTACCGACAACTTTCATACTATCATATCTGAATGTGTGTGAGCATCTAAGGCTGTGTGAAGGAGAATTCAAAATCTGTCAGATTAAAAACATCATTAGTAATTTTTCACAGAACGTGCTAGGGTATTATAAACAGTCGCCTTTATTAATACGGTAAGCGCTTCAGATATTATTTCGTTTCGTATCCAGATATAGGATTGTTTCTGCAGAAATTTCTTATTCTTTCCGGCATTTATTTTGGCATTTCATATGGTATTCAGGTGATGGTCGCACTTTGTGACACCTTGTAGCAAATATTGACCACGGACTAATGGGATGGCGTGGCGGGAATGCTCTAAATTTTAATGTGGAATAGACCTGGTTCAAAACTTGCCCGGGATTCGGACCTTCCTAAGTAAGGCTTTTATAAATTCTCCTCAGTACCTCTAGGCAAAGACCGGGATAGTGTGTTACGTAGTACTTAGATTTGGTTACTACGCTTCACATCTAAACAATCTGTAACTCGATGTTCACCATCGACTCTATCTTCGATAGCATACAATATGAAATTCCGACAATTGAACAAACCAAATTGCAAAAGACAATACTGGCCTACGTAAAAAGACCAAAAATTATACTTCATTTAAAATTCGTCTGTTGGTTATATTGCTAAGATAGTAAAATAAAATGCACGGTGATATGCAAACCCACAAGATGATGACGGTCAAACGGACACGATTGGGTCACACGTTCGGAAATACAGAAGAGAAATATTGTACTGTCTGGCGTAATTACTAAGACTGTACAATAAAATACACCTGATATGTAAAATTACAAACTAGTGACCATCTCCGCCAAGTGAATAGCCTGTCGTTTTCGGAATATCGTAAGTTCAACACTCGGTTTGTAAACTGGCTCTTCTGTCTGGAATATCCCTTACACCCCTCGGTTTCCCCACACATATTGTTGGTTCGTAACTCAACAGAGGCCACAACTATTTCCTTCCACATAATACACTAGACACAAAAGGATGGATACCCATAAAGTGACTCCAAATTGCTTCCACAAAATTATTAATTAATAGTAATTGCATTGGACGGTTTTGTGACTTAACTGCTTACAGTGTCGTTCAAGGAAATATAAATAAATGAAATCAGTGCTGTTTATGTCAGTTACGACAAGTCTATGTTAGGTTCAGTTCTGGTCTCATATTCTTCATCGTTCAATGTGCACCCAGCTATTGGTTCCAGGCTACCAAATCTTGCTGCTCCTACCGCAACATTCCCCTGCTCTACCGCCATCATTCGTACTTCTGCCCCATATATCAATGGAGGGACAGCTGCTACTTGCAGGTTCATTAATTTCTTCCACATGAATTGTTTAGTGAATACACAGTGTGGCAAACGGACATATGGGAAGTTCTCTCCAGAATGACCAAAAACAAGCAAATATTCTCCTGAAGATTCAAATTTTCTGGTATGTTACGCCGTATATTTTGGTAAACATTTATCCGTCAACGTGACGTAACAACCCAAAAGACTTGAATATTTACAGAATTGGTGCTAGAATCTAAAAACACTTGCGAATATTCCATTCACTTCAATCCAAAACATCAGATTACGAAAGGACAGCTTTCTGGAAAGCGTAAACTTAGTGAGAAAGTTCAATATTTTGTGTTGCATCCCTTTGTGTTATCCGTAATACGTAAGAAGTAAACAGTAATTTAATATAGTTGAAGAATAAAAGACCAACTTGATGTCACTTGCTATTTTATTTCACTTCTTATGTGCTCAACATGCTTCGGACATTAACATAACCATCATCAGGAGCTTGCGACTATTCTGTTGAATTACCACATTGGTCGTATTGTTCTTGGTTCGATGTGTGTTGGATTTTCGGTGTGGTTGGGTTGGAGTGGTATCCGTGTTGCAGGCTTCAG
>Ga0123357_10004373_pt1 | contig 16567 bp, 9 predicted proteins | sample TergutEmb28metaG_FD_89873 | JGI IMG/M metagenome (GOLD analysis project Ga0123357, IMG submission 89873) | Embiratermes neotenicus P4 segment gut microbial communities from Petit-Saut dam, French Guiana - Emb289 P4 | ecosystem: Host-associated > Arthropoda: Insects > Digestive system > Gut ... | reverse complement strand
TTTCAATGCTAAAATCAAATCTTTCAGGGCGGTGCTCAGAGGGGTGGTAGATATTGATTTTTTCTTATTCAGATTAACAAAAATTTATGCTTAGTCCACAGGTTTTCCGACTGACCCTAAGAAAGGCGCAATCAAAGGCGGATTTGACAGAGTTACGTTATTCGAGAATGTAGAAAAAGGTTTTGATAAACTGTTTGGCTACAATCGGCAATTATCAGAGACGTTCGAGTATTGCAACACGATGAAAAATGGTAATTTGACTGATAAATTGAAAATGCAGGAAAAAGAGATTACAAATACGACAGTACAACAGCAAGTCAGTACGGCAGCACGGCAGCAAATAAATGAGTCAGCGAGCCAACCAATTGGCGAATCGGTAAATCAATCAACTCACGAATCTATTAATCAATCATTTGGTTTTGATAATGCAGGTTCTTTGTTTTCTGCTTTTCCATCGGGAACGGATAACAGTTTAACTTCGGATGAAATTGAAGAACAAAAACTTAGGAAGATTACAAAAAAGAAGAAAGGGAGGAGGATGTCATAATAAATGTTCCTTTTTCATTTGGTAAACAAAGTTATATTCCAAGAATAAAATGTCAACACCAAGCCACAAGCGGTTTTGCAAGAAATCTCCACACTTGCGCTTCGCTTCAGGTAGTATTTCTCGCAAAAGTGTTGCCTTATTTATTCTTTTCATAGGGAGGGTGTTTACCAAATGGGAAAAGGAAAGAATGAACTACAATTCTTACTGAATGATAATCCTGAAAGTTTTTTTATGAGTAAAGACTCACGAAAATTATTTATCTTTGTAGTTAAAATGTGATAAACTTGTATAAAAGATAAAGATGCTTAAACTTGTAAAAAATGAAAATAATGATTTTCTGAAAAGCATTTGGCAAATCCATACTGATGTGCAGGAACAAATGCTGCGATTACGGTCTGTTCCTGTTAATATTATTCCAGAATCTGCAAAAATTATTGGCGAAAAACTAGACTTAACAGCAAACGAAAATGATGATACTAATAAAATTATTGACGAAATAGCCGAAACTTTCAAATTATTCCCAAACGAAATTAATATAGAGAATAATTTCTTTTTAGCCGATGTTGAAGTTACCAACAGCATTGACATAGATACAAAAAGGCTTTTATCTGAAAAAGCGGCATATAATTTTATCAATTTTCAACCTTTACCAATTATTGATGGATATGTCAACGAAAAACATTCGCCAATTGAAAATCTAAAAAAAATATTGCAATGCTATGATTCTGATTTCTCTTTTGACAGAAAAAATAGATTACAAATTACTTTAGCTAATCTTAAAAAACTAAACAATATTGCTTCTGACGGAAAAATAAATATTCAAATTCCTGAAACAGCAAGTATTATTTTACCAATTCACCCTAATCCTGTATATTTTTTAACCAAAGAATTTCCAGATATTACATTCAAACATAAAATATCAAGTTATAAAAAACGAGACAAAACACTATATAAAGAAGACTATGAAATCCGATGGAATAGGACTATAGAAGTATTTGACGGATATTTGAATGATAATATTTTAAAAAAATTGGAAGCGGAAATTGGGCTTTCAATTTATGGTTATGATTACACTTTTTTTATCAACCCCAATATTATATCAAAATATAATCCTAAAACTTCACCATATATTTTACCCTCAATAAATACAGAAGATAATTCATTTACTTTTCATACAAACTTGAATGAAAATAATGGAAGTAAAGAAAACAATGATTTACATGAAAATTATAATGAAGAAAAGTGGGATTTTGATATTAAATACACTCGGCTAAAGAAATTTTTCAATTCATACTTTGGTGTTGAAAATGTGAGATTTGAAGCGAAATTTATATACACTTATGATTTGTACAAGTTTGAAAATGAATACTTACCTAAACAAGATTTTCAAAAATCAGATTTTTGGGAACAAGTATATAATTCATTTGTAAATGAAAATATAACAGTTAGTGAAAATACGGATAGCGTTGGCATTGATTTTAATTGGCGAAATGAACAAATCGACGAAGTCATAACTAGCACACTAATCAAATGCTCATTTTTAAATTTTACTTTTTATAAAAATCATAAATGCAACATTGATTTTCAAATTCAAGATATATCATTAGATGAAGCCGAAAACCTTTTACGTGAAAAATTTCCATCAATTCAAACAAAGCGAGATGATAAAAATGGTACACTTTATTTTTATCAAGAATATCAAACACGAGAACAAGGATATAGATTAAAACAAATTATTGAATCTGAAATAAATTTGTTAAACTCAAATACTTTTGAGTTTGGATTATATCTAATTCCTAATAGTAAAGAAAAATTTATCTTTGAAATTGACTCTCAATCCAAAAGAGAATCACAAGCCACAGCAGTAAAAGAACTACGTGGAGCTGATTTTTATGTTGGTAAAAATACCTTTGGCAAATTATTACGTGTCAATTATCCACAAATGTTTTTTGACATTTCGGGCGATGATTTTGAAAAAACGAAGCAATTATTTGAATCACATATAGTTAATTTCATAAAACCTAATTTGACAGGTGACATAGAAAAAATTTATCGGCTCAAAAGTTCTCTCAATAACATTTTGAAAGGTTCTAACTTGCAAAATCCTAACTTAAAAGTATTTATCTTTGATGCCGAAAACGCAAAGAAGATAGAAGACATTGATTTTCACTTAAATCCGCAGAGTGATACATTCAAAGATTTGGAAAATCATTTATTGAATAAAAAAGTAAATGAATCACAAAAACAAGCGATTATAAAGACTTTGTTAGCGGAAGATTTGGCATTGATTCAGGGACCTCCGGGAACAGGTAAATCAACTGCAATCGCAGAAATGATTTGGCAGCATATTCGTAAAAATTACGATGAAAGAATTTTGCTGACTTCTGAAACCAATTTGGCAGTTGATAATGCCATAGACCGAATAGTAAACCCTAACCACAATTTGGTTAAGCCTATTCGTATTGGTGGAGAAGAAAAGTTGGAAATGGAAGGACGACAGTTTTCTCTTGATGTGATGAAACGGTGGATAGAAAATGGCATGATTGAAATTGATGAGGAAGAGCAAAACGATGACGAAGAGTCATTACCTCAAAAATTAATATTACAAAATTGGATAGATAACATAAAAAAAAGAATTAATAGACAAGAATTGGGAGAAAATATTTTTTCTTTATGGAACGGTTTGTTGTCTAATCCATCAAAAGAAATTCGACAAATCTTTTACTATAATTATCTTAAAAACTGCAATGTAATCGGTGCTACTTGTAGTTCAATTGGAAAATTGAGTAGTACAGGTAAAAGAACTAATTTCTATTGGACTTACCAAGAAATTTTTGGAAGTAACACAGAGATAAAATTCACTACCGTTATTCAAGATGAATCAAGCAAAGCAACACCGGCAGAACTTTCCTTGCCGTTGATTTATGGTAAAAAGAACGTTATCATTGGCGACCACCGCCAATTACCTCCTTTGTTGGACAAAGAAGAGTTTAAGATGTCGTTAGATTTTCTGTTAGACAGGACTGAAAAAGAGGAAGAAAAGCAGAAAATCAAAAAGTTAAAATCCTTTGTACTCAAACATTTTGATGAAATGGAGATTTCTCATTTTGAACGTTTGTTTGAGAAAATTGACGATAGTTTAAAAGGTGTATTCAATTTACAATATCGTATGCATCCTGATATAAATGATGTTATCAAGCAGTTTTATGTTCAGGATAGTGGATTGGAATGTGGTTTAATCACACCGATTGATTTGGGCGTTAATGATGTAAATATGTACAATCCTGCTTCCCGTTATCATGGCATTGAAATAGATGGACTTATTTCAAAGGATACACACGTTGTTTGGTTTGATACAAACTCACCGGAATTGCTTGACGGCACTTCGAGAATTAATTATGGCGAAGTAGAAGCCATTCGGGATATTTTGACAAAACTTCAGCATTCAGATAGTTTCAAACAATATCAATCATTTTGGGCTAATCCTGAAGACCAACAAATAGGACTGATTAGTTTTTACTTTAAGCAAATAAAGTTATTACGAAATTTAAGAAACGAATTTCGCGATATTCCTATTCGTGTCAGCACGGTTGACCGTTTCCAAGGTATGGAACGAAATATTATCATTGTTTCAATGGTGCGAAGCAATCGTATTGCTACTGATAAAAAGCAAAAAGCCGATGTAAATTTGTATGGGGAATTAGGATTTTCCGAGCAAAAGGATTTAGGTTTTGCCCAATCACCAAACCGATTGAATGTGGCATTGTCAAGAGCAAAACGTTTGCTTATTATTGTTGGCAACAGTGAGTTATTTCGGCAAAAAGAAATATACAATAATGTATATCAAACTATTGCGAAAAGCCCTAATAGTAGAATCATTAAATATGAAACAGCATGAATTGGCAAGAGATAATAAATAATTCCGAACTTGTTTATGCTTCAATCCCAGAGGATAAGTATTTCCGCACTTGGAGTTTGAAGAAAACGACTTGCAATGTTTCATTTTATGAATCATATCCGATTGAAGAAATAGATATGATAATCTGCTCAATTCTTGAAAAAGCAGCTGGAAGAATCCCAGAAGAAGAGTTGGCAACCGTTTTGGGATTTAATGTCGCTGATAATTTTGATGTTTCGCCGAAACGATATGCAGACAAAGCAGAATTTAATATTTTTAGGGCAATAGTCAAACCTGTTCTTGATTGGGGATTGGTAGAACGAACAGTGGGAAAAGAAAGACCTATTATTTTCCAATTAACAGATTTAGGGTATAGGGCTTTACAGTTAAGAGAAAAATATAAGTTCTATTCAGGGCAGAAAAAATTGTTGGAAAATTTTAATATCAAACCTGCGGAATTACCAGATAATTTGTTTTTCCCTTTTTATGTTGCGTTAGGTGAACATGCTGAAATTACAAGAACACAACAAATTTCATACAACGCAATTAATCTGCATGAAATATTTGATATTGAGGAAACCGATTTAATCAGACAGCATAAATTGCAATCTAATGACGAACATCAAATCTATAAATCCGAAATAACAATTTATTTTGAGTTTAGCAGTTGTCAAGTTGATATTCGTTTGTTCAAGCAAGGTAATGAATACTATCCTGTTATATACTACAATAACAAAATTTGCATTGAGGCAACAGAGTTGTTGAATGCATCTGATAATATCAAAGAGAAAGAAAAGAAAATAGAATGGGGTTTGTATCTAAAACTTATCAAAGACCCTAATGCCGTTTTGGATTACGAAACAATTATCCCATTTGAAGATTTGTTAGAGTTGGATTCTTTGGTAAAAGACTCTCGTTTGGTTTGGCCAGACGAGCAACTTTTTACTTTTATTGCTGAAAGAGCCAATGCTAACCAATGGTTTGCTATTTCTAATCACTGTCCGATTGATGTAATAAAGTCGTATATTAGCAATTACAAAGAAAACTGGGATTGGACTTCGTTGTCAATGCGAATTGACGATAATTTTCTGATTGAAAATGCAGTAAATTATCCTTGGAATTTTGAAGTAATTTCTGCAAAAGAAGATATTAGTATTGATGTAATCAAAACCTTACTGCTTATTCCTGAACTGAAAAAGCAAGAATGGGATTGGGACAGGATAATGCCACAATTGGATTTTAAATTTATCAAATCTAACATTGATAAAATTGATTTTGAATTATCCGAACTTACTGTATCAAAGAGCGATGAGGTGCAACCTTTGATTGCTCAATACCCTGATAAGAGATGGAATTGGACATATATTTCAGCCGAATATGGGCTGAATTTTATTTTAGATAACATCCTGATATTCAGTAAATATCTACAAATCAAAAAAATAGTCAGTCGGGCATTTACTTCCGATGCTTATGTAGGGTTATTTTGTAATTCAAATGATTTCAAGACCTTACTCATTCAGTCAAGAGAAACTATATTACAAGATTATTCGCCAAACCAAGCACAGTATCAATGGAATACGACGTTGATTAACCTTTTAGAGCAAACCGGCTATTTAACTTGGGAAAGTGGTAACTACACATTAGGATTTGAATGTAATCCATATATTGAATGGACTTACGATTATTTCAAAAAATATCATTCAAAGGTTGTAACCGCAAAAGGTTTTTCTTTTGTTTCCAAAGCGATTACGGATACAAGTATCGTTCTTGATTATCTTGATTTTAATTGGGATTGGGATACAATTTCAACCAATTCCAACCTGATAAATGATAAAAGTTTCATTCTCAAAGTCGTAAATAAAATAAACTTTGCTTTACTGCTTAAATTCGTTGACACGAATACTGTAGAGGTGCTTTTTGAGCAAGCCAATCTGATTTCATTTTTAGAAAACAATCCTAAAAGTTGGCAATTCGTTACAGAAAAATGCTCAATTGATTTTGTTCGCAGGCACATTGATTATAATTGGGATTGGGCAATACTCACAAAACGCTTTTGTTCTTTTATCAAAATTGAAACACTCGGCAATCCAAAATGGATTGATAAATGGGATTGGAAGTATCTTACTCGAAATCTTGACATACCCAAAATATATGATAATTTAGACTTATATGTGGATAAATGGGATTGGGAGTATCTTACAGAAAAATTAGATAAAGATTTTATCCTTACTAATCTACGTGACTATAATGATAATTGGTATTGGGACATTCTGCTGAATGTACGATTGGATAAATCTGACTTATCATTCTCAACCCATTTGCCGGAAGTGGCGACTTGTATTTCTGAATTGGAAGATGAATTGCAAGTTTTATTATGGCAAATTATTACACATAAATTTGATTATGTGGAATTAGAAAATTTAATCTCACATTCTAAAGATTCTGAATTATTCCAATGGGATTATGCTTATTTCTATAATTTACCTGCTTTTAATGTACGACAATACTTAAACGAATACACCCAAATAGTTAATTGGAGTGCATTATCTGGCTCAAAAGTATTAAACCAAACTTTAAAATGGGATAAATCACTTTTCAGTTATGAAGTTTGGCTCAAAGATGTATTGAAGTTGATGAAAAACGATTTGTATCAATGGAACTTCAAAGAATTATCAAGGTTAGATAGTGTAAATTGGAATGATGAAATTCTTAAAATTCAAACAAAAGAGTGGGATTGGAATTATCTTTCTGAATATAGCAGTTGTTTCAAAAAAGAAAAAGGATTTTCAAATCGCTTCAAAAGATTTTCAGAATTTATCAATTATCAAGTATTTTCTAAGCGAACAGATTCTAAAATAACCGAAGTCCTACTTTTGGATACGATTGACAAAGATTGGAATTGGATGGTCTTATCCGAAAACAACTCTGTAAAATTTACCGCAGAATTTATCAAACAAAACAAAGACAAACAGTGGAATTGGAAAGCCCTATCAAATCGCAATGACATAAAACTTGAAAATGAAACACTTATTGAATTGTCTGATAAAGAGTGGGATTGGGAAGCAATATCAAAAAGAACAGATGTTGCTTTTGAAGAACACATAATTGAGAAATTAAATAATAAACCATTGAATTGGTTTGTAGTTTCTCAAAACGCTACTTTCAATCCTACTTCAAAAGTTTTGTCCTTACTCAAAGGAAAAACATTAGATTGGAACGCTATTTCTCAAAACTCGAATCTTTCTACTGACATTTTGTGGGATTACCGAGATAATTTGAATTGGAAATTTGTAACGAAAAATGAGAAATTCAATGTTTCAGATACGGATTTGCTGAGCAAATATCAGGAATATATTGATTGGCACTTTGTTTCACAGTCAGATAAATTCAATGCTTCAATTGAAAATCTCAACCAATTCAAAGATAAATTGAAATGGACAATTATCAATCAACGAGACGATTTTAAGATTTCACAAGAAGTCCTGGAGCCATTTGCTGATGTTTTGAATTGGACAAATGTTTCTAAATCAATGGAAATTTCATTTACGGAAGATTTGATTGAAAGATACAGAAAGTATTGGGATTGGGCTGAATTAAGAAAGAATGCCCAAATCATTGACCGATTAGATACGACTTTACTAAAATATCAGGCAGAATTTAACTGTGTGGACTTTTTAGAAAGATTCCGATACAAAACGCCATACATTTATCATTTTACACATTTATTCAATGCGATTGATATAATCAAAAGTAGAAAAATATTAAGTCGAAACAGAGCCGAAGGGCAATTTGCAAATGCAGCAGGTAATTTAGTTGACAGGCGAGATGACGCACATAATTTTGCTCGTTTCTATTTTCGTCCGCAAACCCCAACGCAGTTTTATAATGAATGTTTAGGTATGGATTCAGAATCCGGTTATGAAGGTTGGGCATTTGGTGGGTATGATTGGAATGGTAAGAAAATTTGGCATAATGTGTGGAAATCCTATTATCCACAGGCACGCAACCTCGGATTGCCCAAATGTCCAATCCCTGTGTTTTTCAAATTTGATTTAAAAGAGGTTATAATGAAGATGTCCGATAAATGTTTTTATAGTACAGGAAATATGCAAACAAATTGGGCAAGAATTGAAAAAGTGTCTAAAAATCCCAATGCCATTAATACTAATTATTTATATTCTACTATAAATGATGGCGTTGATATTTATAAAGAATATTCACAACAAGAATTTTTAGTTGAAGAAGACTTTGATTTCTCTACTTTGGAATCGTTTGAAATTATCTGTTACAATGAAGAATATTCCAATCTTCTTAAATCACAATTAGAAAATGATCCTATTTGTGAAAAGATAAACACAAATGGGTGGAATATTTTTCATAGAGATAACAGAGAGCTCAACATAAGAGAATCTGAAACAGAAGTAATTATTTCTTCGGGATACAGAGATAATGCATACTTATCACTAAAAGGAGAAGGATTGCAGAGCATCCAAATATTAAATCCAGAGAATATTCAAAAAGAAACAGCAGCTGAAATTTTTGCATATCCTGAAATTAAATTTACGAAAACAGATAAGCCAATAGAGGTTCGTTTTTTAGATTTGATGACTGAAGAAATGAGAGAATGGTTAATTTATTCTAATATACCTGTTGATAGTTATGATAATTTGAATGCAATATACAATAATGTTTCTTATGAGAATTCTTCCGCTTTCATTCAAAATAAAAACGAAATAATTGCTTATGCATTAAAGCATTCGGAGTTTTTTATTAGAATTATCTCTGAATTTTATCCGTTGACAGCAAAAATAATAGAAAAATATACTAATTATCTATACTGGAATTCTTTGCAAGAAAATGAATATTTATTGTGTTCGAGTGAACTGATTGAAAAATATGAAGAAAGATGGGATTGGAAAGTTTTATCAAAAAGTACATTTCTCAAGTGGTCAATTTGTTTTATTGATCAATATATTAATAAATGGGATTGGAAAGAACTGTCGAATAACTTATCAATCCCCTGGTCGATAGAATTAATTGAAAAGTTTAATGAAAAATGGAATTGGAGTGCATTGTCATCAAATAATTCTATTCCATGGACATTAGGTATAATAGAAAAGTTTGAAGAAAAATGGGAATGGGGAGATTTTGGTTTCTCAAGGAATAATTGCCTTCCATGGTCATTAAGTTTTATAGAAAAATATGACGATAAATGGAGTTGGGGAGAATGGGGACTCTCGGGAAATGAGGCTTTACCTTGGTCAATTGAGTTAATTGAAAAATTCAAAACAAAATGGGATTGGGATGGGCTGTCAAATAATAAATCACTTCCATGGACAAATGAATTGATAGATAAATATATAGAACTATGGGATTGGGGAAAAAATAAAACATTAGGGTTATCAAATAATCCTAATCTTCCATGGTCTATTGATTTAATAGAAAAGTATATTGATAAATGGGAATGGGGATATTTATCTGAGAATGAATCTCTCCCATGGTCAGAAAGCTTAATTGAAATGTATGACCATAAATGGTATTGGGGCGAATTTGGTTTGTCAAGAAATCGTTCATTACCTTGGTCAATAGAACTAATTGAAAAATATAAAAACAGATGGAGTTGGGATGGGTTATCAAAAAATTCTTCTATTGTTTGGACAAGAGAATTGATAGAAAAATATAAGGGAAAGTGGAATTGGCTGTATTTATCTGAAAATGAATCTCTCCCTTGGAGCATGGATTTAATAGAACAATATGAAGATAAATGGGGATGGGAAATTGATAGTGATGAATGTTACTCTTTATCCTACAATGAACAACTTCCATGGTCTATCAAGTTATTGGAAAAGTATGAAAATAAATTGTGTTGGAATTTTTCACCGTTGAATAAAGCTGTCTATAATAAAGCCTTTAGCACTTATTTAAATAATAAATTAGTTGATGAAATATTATATCTATTAAAAAAGCACTCATATAGTAATTTTAAAATACCAGATGAGATTTTAAATAATTTTTTAAAGTTAGAAATTAGTTTAAAACTAAAACTTGCCAAAAAATTGTTTTATCCAGAAATGGTTAATTCATATCATGGAATTGCACATACCACAAGAGTTTTATTTGCTGCATTTTTATTGTGCCAATACAATAATATTCCGGAAGAAATAAGTAATAAAATTTATTATGCAGCAATAATTCACGATTTAGGAAAAACATCGGATAAAGAAGGTTCAATTCATGGTGAAAAGTCTGCGAATCGCTATCAATTTGAAATTTACAAATTTTTGCCTAAAGTTAATATTAAAAACGAAATTTATAATGCCATAAAATATCATTCGATTGAAGATAAAGATTGTCCATCTGAAATACAAAATGATATTGTATGGAAAGTACTAAAAGATGCTGATGCACTTGATAGAGGTCGATTTAATAAAAAATGTGATAAATCATATTTGCGTCTTGATTTTTTTAAAACAGATATAGGTAACCAGATAATAGATTTCATGGATAAACTTCCAAGTTATACACAAAATCTCAAGTGGGATGAACCATATAAAGAATTAGTAAATTGCATAAAACAAATAAACTTATAAAGATATGTCATATATTGAAATAAAAGGTAACATCTTTAATACAAAAGCAATGGCTGTAGTAAATACAGTAAATTGTGTTGGGGTAATGGGCAAAGGTATTGCATTGGAATTTAAATTACGTTATCCTGAAATGTTTAAAGAATATCAAAAAATATGCTTAAAAAAATTATTAAGACCAGGACAGATTCTTCCTTACCGTAAGACTACTCCCTGGATTTTGAATTTTGCAATCAAGGATGATTGGAAAGACCCATCCAAGGAAGAATGGATAGAGGAAACATTGCAAAAATTCAGCAATACATATAAACAGTTTGGCATTACTTCCATAGCATTTCCTTGGATGGGTGCAATGAATGGAGGATTACCAATCGAAACGATTAAATCACTTACAAGAAGGTATTTACAAAATCTTAATGATATTGATATAGAAGTTTATGATTTTGATACTTCTGTTATAGACCCTCTCTATAGTAATCTTTTATCCTTGAAAAACATTGATATTAACGTTTTATCAGATAATTCCAATATCCAGAAAAGATACTGGGAAAAAGTAATATCGCTTATTAATCACGATAAAGTGAATAGTTTATATGAACTATGCAATTATAAAATAGATGATAAACGAGTAATTGGTAAAACAAATATTGAAAGGTTGTATTTGTTCTTATCTAAGAATGAGTATGAAAACAAGAGAAAAATGCTTTAACTTTGTAGAAAATATATCACATGTGGACAGACAATGTAACAGACAAAGATTTCTTAGGTTTTGATGTACACGCAAATCTAATAAAAGAACTTATCAAAGATGATAAAATGTTACCACTAACAATCGGTCTATTTGGCGATTGGGGAAGTGGTAAATCAAGTATATTGGAAGTCCTTAAAAAAGACCTTGAAAATGAGCCAAAAACAGCCTGTTTATATTTCAATGGTTGGGTATTTGAAGGATACGATGATGCAAAGGCTGCTTTGCTTGAAACGATATTAAAAGAATTTGAGGATGAAAAAAAATTTGGTGCAGAAATAAAGGATGATATAAAAAAACTATTCAAGTCAGTGAAATGGATGCGAGTTATTGGATTTGGGATAAAAAACATTGCACTGCCCGCTACAGCTGCTTATATGACAGGCGGTTTAAGTCTAATACCTCAACTGGTAAATGGTTTGAAAGATGCAGCAAAAAATCCGGATGATTTAGTCGCAAAAATAAAAGGACATGATACAGAAGGATTCCTCAAACAATTCGTGAAGGAATCCGAGGATACTGATAAATTTGATGTGGTACGTAAATTCCGAGATGATTTTGAAGATTTACTTAAAAAATCCAAGATAGACAAACTTGTCATTATTATCGATGACCTTGACAGGTGTTTGCCTGATAGAATTATTGACAATTTGGAAGCAATCAAATTATTCTTGAATGTAAAGAATACTGCGTTTGTAATCGGAGCAGACCCAAGAATTGTTAGGCATGCGATTGAATATAGGTACAAGGATAAAATTATTGATACAAAAGCCGAAAACACGAATGACAGAATTGTGAATGACTATCTTGAAAAATTAATTCAAATACCCTATAGTCTGCCCAAACTATCCGATTCCGAAGTAGAAACATATATTACTTTGCTATTTTGTGAGAATGATTTAGTATCCCCGGATGATTTCAATAAAGTATTAGAAGCATTTAAGAAATTTCGAGAAGAAGAAAGATATTCTGTATTTGATTTTGCTAAAGTTAAAGACACTTTAGGAGATGCAAATAAAACGGAGAAATTGGAACAAAACGTCTCATTAATCGCAAAGTTATCGCCAATTATCTCGGAAAGTTTATACGGAAATCCTCGGCAAATTAAACGTTTCTTAAATACGTTTATGTTAAGAAAGAAACTGGCTACAGTTGCACACATCAAAGATTTCAGGGATGATATATTAGCCAAACTAATGATTCTGGAATACGCAGAACCAAAACTTTTTGAAATATTATACAATTGGCAAATATCCAATCAAGGTGTTGCTACTCAATTAGAAAAATTGGAAGAAATCTGTTGTAAGAAAGGTAATGAAAATTTAGCTTTCGTTGACGATTTAAAAGAATGGAACAAACCCAAAATTGTTAATTGGATGAGCAGTGAACCATTGCTTTCTAAGATTGACCTTCGAGACTACTACTGGATTTCAAGAGATAAATTATCATCAATGCAAAGCAATCTATTAGTTCCGATAGTAGTTAAATCATTAATGACAAAATTAGAGCCAGACGGCATGGCAGAGAAGTTAACTATTAAAATCCTCAATGAAGAATTAAAGGTTTTGAACGAAAATCACCAAATTGCATTCTTTAATCTGTTGAAACAACATATAGTTACTGAACCTGATAAAAACAGGTATTACGAAATATTCAATTTAGCATTAAGAGAAGGATTTGACTGTAAATCTGCTTATGTTGATAGCCTTACAAGTGCAGGGAGAAAATTACCGCCTGCTGTAATTGAATCTTTAAAGCAGTTTATAGGAACTCATGCTGAATTCAACCAATTTGTGGAAAATAAACAAAAAGGAAAAATATAATGGGAACATCGAAATCTTATGAAGGGGCTAAAGGTAATCCCAATTGGTCGCATTTAAGCGGTAGTGTGACGAGAGCATGTGAAACAGGGACTATTTCTGATAATAGTTTAAGTAGTGTTACTTCTAATTTTGCGAAATTCTTAGGCGGTTCAAATTCTGGAGGGAGAGGACAATCCAAAATCGGAGGTCGAGCGGGTATAAAAACAGCACAAAGATTAGGTGGTTTTTTCAGCGATGTTAAATCCAAAGGATTTAATTCTGCATTGTCTGGTATTGGTTTTGAGGTAACAAATACCACAAAACCAAATGAAGCAATAAATTTTTTATTAGAGTATTGTGCAGGTGTTGCATCTTCATTAGACGAAACTGCTGCCAAAGCAGCCGAAAGGCAACTACTTGATGAAATAGGCAGTGGGGCAAAAGATTTTGAAGAGTTAACAAAGAATTTTGAGGAAAAGTTAGTGGAATATGGTATCGAAGAACTTTTAATAAAATATTATGCTTATTATATTTATGAACATCTATCTATTGACTTTTACGAGAAACTAATTGAAGAAAAAGGAAAAACGGCAACATCTAACTTTTTCATGCAATTAAAAAAGTTCCTTGTTGAAAAAGTGAAAAACATTGCTCGGAAACGAGACCTTAGTAATATTGATTGGACTGACAAAGAAGGTAATGAGTCAGTCAAAAATATTTTTGAAGATACTCTTAAAGCATTTGAAAATTATGAAGGTTAATATTATTATTCCGCGAGTTCTCAGAAGAGGTGAATTTTCTAAAATAAAATTGGAATATGAAAATTCAGAAAATAATAACATTTCGGTTTCACTGAATATTGACTATGTAAACCTATGTAAATTTACCAATCAAAGAAGTGGTCTTGCATTTGATATATTTTTGATTGGCTGTTATGTGTATGGAATTGACATTTTACTACCAAGAAAAGATTTCTCAACAAATGGTTGGTCGAGAGATATTGAAGTTGAATTTCCTGTTGAATCACCAGAAGTATTTGAAAATGGGAAAAAAGAGTTGGTACATTTGCTTTCTTTCTTGACAGGTGATGAATGGAATATATCATTCGTAAAAAGGGAAGTTACATCATTATATGTATTCAAACCTCGTACAAAAATATTTACAGACATATACCGACAGTCTTTTAAAAAAGTAAGTTTGTTTTCAGGTGGATTAGATTCTTTAGTAGGAGTAATTGACCAATTGTCAGGCTCAAAAGATAAGATTGTTCTTGTATCGCATTATGATGCTGCATTTAAAGGTGCAAAATCCGACCAAGACAAAATTCACAAAATTTTATCGAAAAAATATTCTCATTATCATTTAATTCAAACACGAGTCGATTTATCAAGTTCTGACGTAAATGGAAATGAAAGAGACAATGAGCCTTCTTTAAGAAGTCGGTCTTTTTTATTTTTATGCCAAGCTATTTTTGTTGCTCATTCAATTGGTGACGGGATTGAGGTTTTAATTCCAGAGAATGGAACAATTTCTTTAAATCATCCTTTAACGCCTTCAAGGCGGAGCAGTTGCAGTACAAGAACCGTACACCCATATTATTTGACGAAAGTTATTGATTTCATTTCAAAATTAGGACTAAATCATCTTATAAGAAATGAATATGAGATGAAAACAAAAGGTGAAATGTTGGAAAATTGCAATGACAAAAATACATTACTTGTTACATATCAACATTCTTGTTCTTGTGCCAAAAGAGGACATAAGGTACATTGGGACATAAGAACTGCACCTCAATGTGGAGTTTGTATGCCATGTATTTACAGAAGAGTTTCGTTGAATCAAATAGGACTGGATAATGAAAGTGTTGGTACAAATTTGTTTAATCCTCAAAAGTATAAATTGGAAAATTTACCTGATGTAGCAGCGTTTCTTGATTATATGGAAAATTCGCTCTCAGTTGAGGATATTGAGAAGAATCTTTTAATAAATGGGACATTACCATTAGATAAAGTAAGGCAATATGCAGATGTGGTTAATAGAACTCGAATCCAAATAGCAGATTGGATTCGAGAAAAAGGAAGTGTTGAAATTAAAAAGAAATTAGGTATTCAATGATAGACGTTCATTGCCACTATGATATGGCGAAAAATCCCGAAAAATATATTTCGAATAATGAAAAAAGGCAAATCATAACGATTGGAATGACGAATTTGCCAGGTCATTTTGAAATGGGAGTAAACCATGTAAAAAGATATAAGTATATTCGGCTTGCATTAGGGTTACATCCATTGAGGGCAAAAGAACATGAAAAAGAGTATTCGAAATTTAGGAAATATATTAATGAGACATCTTATATAGGAGAAGTAGGATTGGATTTCTCGAGAGAAGGTTATTCAACAAAAGAAATTCAGATTAAAAGTTTTGAATTTGTGCTTGATTGTATAAGAGACAAACAGAAAATAATAAGTTTACATTCCAGACGAGCAGAAAGAGAGGTTTTGGATATGTTAATTGACAAAGGAATTAATAATGCTATTTTTCATTGGTACTCAGGTACAGTGAGCATGTTACACAAAATTATTAATATCGGTTTCTTTTTTTCAATTAATTCTGCGATGCTTCAATCTGACAATGGGAAAAAAATTATTGCTGAAATTCCAAGAAATCTAATATTGACAGAAACAGATTTTCCGTTTATTGAGAGTAACAATATAACTTGTATATATCAGCATCTTGCTCAATTATGGGGAGAGCCTGTATGTAATATAGAACAAATTATAGATTCAAATTTTAGACAGATTTTACAAAAGATAAAATAAGAGTCCGTTTTTACTAAAAAAAAGAGGTATGAACAAGCAACAGTTATTACAACGCCTCCAAGACATCGAATGGGACAATTTTGAAGTCAAAACTGCTCAGAAAGACGTTCCCAAAGATACTTGGGAAACGGTCAGCGCCTTTGCCAATACATCAGGCGGTTGGATT